>Ga0116143_10000279_pt1 | contig 70934 bp, 70 predicted proteins | sample AD_UKC034_MetaG_FD_89745 | JGI IMG/M metagenome (GOLD analysis project Ga0116143, IMG submission 89745) | Active sludge microbial communities of municipal wastewater-treating anaerobic digesters from USA - AD_UKC034_MetaG | ecosystem: Engineered > Bioreactor > Anaerobic > Digestate | place: USA... | reverse complement strand
CGCCCCGGCCGGCTCTCCTTCTCAATCCGGTACTCAATACACATGGTGTCCACCTTCAATTCGGGTGGACACCTTCGCCAATCTTCACCTATCCATCAAGACGGCCGTGGCCGGACGCTTACGTACAAGGACGAGAGCTTGCGGGAGCGATAGGCAGTCAGGCTGCCCGGACGGCGAACTCCATGGCGGCGGGGTTTTCGACGCGCTTGCTGGCATCCAGGATTTCCATCCCCACGACATTGCCCGCAGCATCGTAATCGAGTATTACGCCCGGTTTGACTTCGTCGGATTCTTCAACTGGCGCATCGCTGAACACAACGGTCAGCACATCCACCTTGCGATCGTAGTCCGCTTTCATGATCCCCTCCAGTACTTCTCGATCTTGCTGGTTCGATAGGCAGTCACGATGACCGGCGGCTCTCGCCAGTCTTCCACCACAAGCCGTACAAGGTACGTCCTTCCATCTGACTCAATCCGAGACTGATACACCTTCCGATTCAGAGTGCCCTGAACGACCTGTTCCGGTGACCGCATGGTCGACTCCACCCACGCCAGCGGAATCTGGCGTCGCGCCATTTCTGCTTCAGCGTGTTCGGAAAGGGTGAAATCCACGGCTGCCATTGTAGCGCTGCGGCACGGCGTTGACGAACAAAGGGGGTTGCCCAACAGGCGATGAGGGCGGACAAGGAAGACGCAAGGGTTTGTCGCGGCAATCACAACCCTCAGCGATCAGGCTGCCGGGACACCCGCCCGCTTGCCTGCCACAACTCCTTGCGTCCTCCCGATGCTTCCTCGCTGCTTGATTGAATTAACGGTTCAGGACCTTTTTGGTTGAACTGTTTTCGCTGTAGGAAGCTGTCCTACTTGAGGCGCAGGCGCTCCAGGCAGGCGCGGATGCCCGGCGGGATGGCCGCCGGCTTTTCCCTTTCCCGGTCGACGAAGACATGCACGAAGTGGCCCTGCGCCGCCGGCTTGTCCTCGCCCCGGCGGAACAGACCGATCTCGTAGCGCACCGAGGAGTTGCCCAGGTGCGCGACGCGCAGGCCGGCGTCGATCGTCTCGGGGAAGGCCACCGGGCGGTGGTAGCGGCAGCTGGACTCGACGCAATAGCCGACCACCGCGCCGTCGCGGATGTCCAGCCCGCCTTCGCGGATCAGGTATTCGTTGATGACGGTGTCGAAGTACGCGTAATAGACGACGTTGTTGACGTGGCCGTACACGTCGTTGTCCATCCAGCGGGTGGGGATGGCGAGGAAGCGGGGATAGGCGGAACGGCGTTCGTGGGAGGCAGTCATGCCCGCATTGTAGCGGCTGAACCCCGCAACACGTCGGGCAGGATACGGGGAGCTGGTGGGAAGCCGCGCAACGGCTGCACACCCGTCACCCCTTTCCTCGGGAAAGGGGGCGGGGGATAGGCCTCTACTCCTGGCAGAGGTAGACGTTGCGCAGGAAGGCGTCGGCATCCCGCTCGGCGTCGCGGCTTTCATGCCGCGCCGGCACCGCTTCCTGCAGTGCCAGGCCGGGTTCGGGCCGCGGCAGCCAGTTGGCGAGGAGCACTTCCTCGCCATACTCTTCGCGCAATTCGATGACCTTTCTTCCCGTGCTCATGTCCATTCCCACGATCATGATGTCCTCCGTGCATCACTGTTGTTCAGCGAGACGTCAACTTGCATAACGGCGGGAAACGGAAAAAGTTGAACGCGGGCTGAAAATATTTTCGGCTGTCCCCTGTCCGCGAAGCCGCGCTAAAGGCCCTGCCCGCCCAGCCAGCCGAGGATGCGCGCGGCCACCTGCTCCCAGCCCTGCTCCAGCATCAGGCCGTGGCCCATGTCCTCGAAGATCTCCGCCTCGACGCCGTAATGACGGGCAGTCATCTCGACCTGGGAGGCCGGGATCAGGCTGTCGTGCTCGGCGCCCAGCACCAGCAGCGGGGGGATGTTCATGCGGCTCTTCAGCGGCAGGTTGAACAGGGTCATGTCCCAGATGGCACGGTGCGACTCGGGCTGCATGCGCTTGTACCAGCGGGCGAGGTCGGCGCCATCCACCGGCTGGGCGAACATTGCCGTGCGCAGGGTATCGAGGGCCGCCCGGCCGCCGCCGAGCAGGCGGTTGAGGTCGCCCATCAGGCCGGGTTTCTGGAACGCCAGGCCGAGGGCCGCCGCCCACAGGCCCTGCGGCGGCACCGAGGACAGCAGCACCACCCCGGCGGCCTCGTGCTTTTCCAGGTATTTCTGCGCCACCATGCCGCCCATCGAGTGGCCGACCAGCACCGGCGGCACCGGCAGTTGCTCGGCCACCGCGGCGACATCGCGCACGTACTGATCGAGGCCGAAGCTGTCCAGGTGCTCGCGGCCGGAGGAGGCGCCGTGGCCGGAGAAGCTCAGGGCGTGGCTGGTGTAGCCGCGTTCGGTGAAATACGGCAGGAAGTGCTCGTCCCAGCACCAGGCGGCGGCATAGGCGCCGTGCAGGAACAGCAGCGGCGCGCCCTTCGGCCTGCCCTGGGGCTGGCGGCTGATGACCTCGATCCCGCCGAACCGGGACTCGCTCACTTCGGCACCGCCATGCCGCGCTGCACGGCGGGGCGGTTGGCGATGGCCTTGAACCAGCGCAGGACGTGGGGATAGGTGGCCAGCGCGACATCGTGCCATTCGTGGCGCGCCACCCAGGGAAAGGTGGCGATGTCGGCGATGGAGTATTCGTCGGCGAGGTATTCGTGCTTCCCGAGCCGCGCGTTGAGCACGCCGTAGAGCCGCGCCGTCTCGCGCGTATAGCGGCCGATGGCGTAATCGACCTTCTCCGGCGCGTAGCGCAGGAAGTGGTGGGTCTGGCCGAACATCGGGCCGACGCCGCCCATCTGGAACATCAGCCATTGCAGGGCCTCGTACTTGCCGCGCACCGACTCGGGCAGGAAGCGGCCGCTCTTGCCGGCGAGGTAGACCAGGATGGCGCCGGATTCCATCATCGTGATCGGCCGCTTTTTCGCGCCCTCGCCGGGGCCGTCGGAATCGACGATGGCCGGGATCTTGCCGTTCGGGTTGATGGCGAGGTAGGCCGGCGCGAACTGCTCGCCCTGGGTGATATCGACCTTGTGCACGCGGTAGGGCAGGCCGCATTCCTCGAGCATGATGGAGACCTTGCGGCCGTTGGGGGTGCCCCATGTGTATAGTTCGATCATTGCATTCCTTTCATTGCCGATGCTGAAGTGGCTGATCGCCCTGCTGGTCACGGTGCTGATTGCCGGCGTCTTCCTGCCGCGGCTGGCCGCCCGCCTGCGCGTCGGCCGCCTGCCCGGCGACGTCAGCTTCCGCTTTCGCGGCCGCCTCTACCACTTTCCCTTCGCCACCGCCCTGCTGCTGTCCCTGCTGGCGACGCTGCTGCTCCGCCTGCTGTAGGAAGATGTCGTATTCCTGCCAGCCCTGCGGCGTCCATTGGAACAACTGGCGCGACACCGGCCGACCCTGGTAGCGCTCCACGGTCATCACGGTCTCGCGCAGCTGATCGATCTTCTCCGGCTCCAGCGTCGCGGTAAACACCACCACGTCGCGCGTCGGCATGCCGAGAACGAGCGTCTCGCCGAGCTTCAAGGTCAGCTCGGCCCAGCGCCAGTGCAGCAGGACGCGGCTGGCGGCGTAGCCGTCCGCGGTCTCGATGACGTACAGCCAGGGCAGCTTGCCGACCTGCTTGATGGCGAACTCGCCCTGCGTACGGTCGAGGTTGGCCAGCGCCCGCTGGTGCAGGCGCTCCAGATCCATGCCCCAGGCGTTCATCATGCCTTGCGAGACCAGTTGCGCGCCCTCCTCGAACTCGAGGGCGTACATGATCTGCACGTCGGCGACAAAACCGTTCACCGCCAGGGAATTGTCATCGACCCAGGGGCCGGGTTCCTCCAGGTCGCGGCCGAGGCGCGCCAGCTGCACGGCGAGGCGCTTGCGTGCCTGATCCAGATAGCGCTTGCCGATCAGCACCGGGCGCAGGGCGGCCAGCGCCTCTTCCGGGCTGTGCGCCGCGAGGGCGGCCGGCTTGTCCGGCGGCGCGGCCGCCGGTGCGGAGCCGGGCGGCGCTTCCGCCGCCGGCTGCTGGGCGCTGGCGAGGGCGCACAGCAGCGCCAGCAAAAGAGGAAATGATTTCCTGCCCATGAAAAGTCAGTCTCCCCAGGACGGCGCGGCGTGGCGCACCGCCGCCACGCGGGCTTCGTGGATGCGACCGGGAATCTGCGCCTTGTCGGGCGTGGCGGCGGCGATGGCGCCGGCCTCCACCGCCTGCGCGGCGACGAGGGCGCGGCGCAAAATGTCGCCGGCCGGCCAGGGCCGGTCCTCCCAGCCGGGGCGGCCGCGGAAATCGCACTCGCAGGCTTCCAGCAACAGGCCGAAACGTTCCGGCCGGCGCAGGGCGTCGGCACGCTCGATCAGCTTGACCAGCGTCGCCGGGCGCAGCGAGGCGGCATCGTGGACGAGGCCGTGCTCGCGCGCCGCCAGCACGGCGAGGTCGCGGCAATCGGACGGCGCGCGCAGGCGTTCGCTGACGGCCTCGGCCAGCGCCGCGCCGGACGCCTCGTGGCCGTGGTGATGCGGCCATTGCGCATGCGGCGTGGCGCCCTTGCCGAGGTCGTGCAGCAGGGCGGCGTAGCGCACCGGCAATGCGAAGCGGCGCGCCGCCGCCTGGTCGACCACGCGCAGGATGTGCGCGCCGGTATCGATCTCCGGATGGTGTTCGGCCGGCTGCGGCACGCCGAACAGGCGGTCGAGCTCGGGCAGGATGCGCGCCAGCGCGCCGCACTCGCGCAGCAGCGCGATCATGCGCGAAGGACGCGTTTCCATCAGGCCGCGCGCGAGCTCCTGCCAGACGCGCTCCGACACCAGGTGGTCGACTTCACCCTTGTCCACCATCGCGCGCATCAGGTCGAGGGTTTCCCCCGCCACCTGGAAGTCGGCAAAACGCGCGGCGAAGCGCGCCACGCGCAGCACGCGCACCGGGTCCTAGGCGAAGGCCGGGCCGACGTGGCGCAGCACGCGCGCCGCCAGGTCGGCCTGCCCGCCGAACGGGTCGACCAGCGCCCCCGCTTCGTCCTCGGCGATGGCGTTGATGGTGAGGTCGCGCCGGGCGAGGTCCTCTTCCAGGGTCACGTCGGGCGCGGCGTGGAAGGTGAAGCCCTTGTAGCCCGGCGCCGTCTTGCGTTCGGTGCGCGCCAGGGCGTATTCCTCGTGCGTCTCGGGATGCAGGAAGACGGGAAAGTCCTTGCCGACCGGCCGGAAGCCGCGCGCGCGCATCTCCTCCGGGGTCGCGCCGACGACGACATGGTCGCGGTCCCGCACCGGCAGGCCGAGCAGCCTGTCCCGCACCGCGCCGCCGACGACGTAGCTCTTCATCGCAGGGTAATCAGTCAGAGCGGTGCGCCTTCAGGCGATAGCCGTAGAAACGGTGGCGCGGCGTGCGGCCGCCCAGATATTCCGGCGCCACCGCCTCCAGCGCCACCGGCCGGATGCCGAACGGCAGCGGTTCGCCGCCCGCGCAGACGCTGTCGACGTCCATCGAGTCGAGGTTGTCCACCGACAGCGGCGGGTTCGGCAGCAGCTCGAGCAGGCCGGCCTGCAGGCGCGCCAGCGCTTCGGGCAGGACGAGGATCGGCCGCGGCCTGCCGATCTGCTCGCCGACATAGCGCACCAGCTCCGCCAGGGTGTAGACCTTCGGTCCGCAGCAGCCATAGGCCTGGCCGATGCTGTCGCGGCGGTCAAGGCTGGCGACGATGGCTTGCGCCACGTCCTCGACATGAACCGGCTGGAATTTCGCCTGCGGGTTGCCCAGCGGCATCAGCGGGAAGCGGCGCTGCAGGGCGGCGAACAGGTTGAGGAAGGCATCCTCCGGCCCGAAAACCACCGAGGGCCGAAAGATCGTCAGCTCCAGCGCTGCGCCGGCCGCACGCAGCACGGCCTCGCCCTCGCCCTTCGAGCGCAGGTACTGGCTGGGGCCCTTCGGGTCGGCGTTGAGGGCGGAGACATGGATCAGCCGCCGCACGCCGGCGGCGCGGCAGGCGGCGGCGATCCGCTTCGGCAATTCCACGTGGGCGCGGGCGAAGTCCGGCCCATAAGGCAGCCCGTGGCGGCCGTGCAGGATGCCGACCAGGTTGATCACGGCATCCTTGCCGGCAACCAGCCCGGCCAGGCAGGCGTCGTCATGCACGTCGGTCTCGAGCACCTCGACAGTGGGCAGGACGAGCAGGCGGCGGGCGCGCTCGCGGTGCCGGGTCGGCACGGTCAGGCGGTGCCCCCGGGCGGCCAGCCGGCCGGCGACGCGGCTGCCCAGGAAGCCGGAGCCGCCGATGAGGAGAATGTTCTTCGATGCCATGAGATTCGAAAAAATGAGCCGACCTGCGGATTTTAATCTCAAGTCCGGGCCCGGCGCGGCGTTATATCACTCTGCAAGGCCTTTGCAGGCCGTCTTTTCGACCGAAAAATGCGAGATCCCGCCGCCCATCCCTCGAAAATCGGGAAATTCGACATCCTCCGCGTCCTCGGCAAGGGGGCGCAAAGCGTCGTATACCTGGCCCGCGATGCCCACCTGCAGCGCGAGGTGGCGATCAAGTCGCTGCACCTGGACAAGCGGGACGAGGCGCGCAAGCAGGCCCTGATCGACGAGGCGCGCACCGTCAGCCGGCTGCGCCACCCCAACATCGTGCCAATCTTCGATGCCGGCGAGCAGGACGGCGACCCCTATCTGGTGTTCGAGTACGTCGAGGGCCGCAGCCTCGCCGACCGGCTGCGCGACAGCGGGGGCCTGCCGGCGCCGCGCGCCGTCGAGACGATGCTGCGGATCCTCGACGCCGTCGAGCACGCCCACCGCCACGGCATCATCCACCGCGACCTGAAGCCGTCGAACATCCTGATGAACGCCGACGGCGTGCCGCGCGTGATGGACTTCGGCATCGCCGTGCGCGTGAACCAGGACGGCTCGCCCGGCATCGGCGAGGGCATCCTCGGCACGCCGGCCTACCTGGCGCCGGAATGCATCAACGAGGGCCGCGCCAGCGTGCAGTCGGATGTCTTTTCCGCCGGCCTGATCCTGTGCGAGCTGGTCACCGGCAAGCCGGTGGTGGGCGGCAAGAGCGTGCTGACCGTCCTGCACCGCATGTCCTCCGAGCCGATCCGCCTACCGCCGGAGGCCGCCGGCGTGGTGGACGACCGCCTCGGCGACATCATCCTCAAGGCCACGGCGATGGACACCGCGGCGCGCTATGCCGATGTCGCCGCCCTGCGCGACGCCCTCAAGGCCTGGCTGACGCCGCGGGAGGAAGAGGCGCCGGCGCGTGCCGGCGAGGGCGGCAAGCAATCGACGCTGGATTTCCTGCTGCGGCGCATGCGCCACAAGAGCGACTTCCCGGCGCTGTCCGAGGCGATCTCGACCATCAACCGGCTCGCCGCCTCGGAGCAGGAAAGCGTCTCCTCGCTCTCGAATACGATCCTGAAGGACGTCGCGCTGACCAACAAGCTGATGCGCCTGGTGAACGCCGCCTACTACAAGCAGGCCGGCGGCGGCACCATCAGCACCATCTCGCGCGCCGTGATGATCCTCGGCTTCGGCACGGTGCGCTCGATCGCCACCTCGCTGATCCTCATGGAGCACCTGCAGAACCAGGGCCAGGCGACGCAGCTGCGCGAGGAGTTCGTGCGCGCCATCATGAGCGGCATCCTGGCGCGCGACATGGCGAAGAAGGGCATGGCGAAGGACTTCGAGGAAGCCTTCATCTGCTCGATGTTCCACAACCTCGGCCGCATGCTGGCCTGCTTCTACTTCCCCGACGAGACCGTGGAGGTGCGCAAGCAGCAGGCCCAGCAGGGCGGCAGCGAGGCCATGGCCTCGGCCAGGGTGCTGGGCATCTCCTACGAGGAGCTGGGCATCGGCGTGGCGCGCAGCTGGGGTTTCCCCGACAGCATGGTCGGCAGCATGCGCCGGCTGCCCGGCGGCGCCGTCAAGAAGTCGCCCAACCCGAACGAGCGGCTGCGCCAGCTGGCCGGCCTGTCGGACGAGTTGTGCGCCGTGTTCGAGCAGGTGCCGGCGGACAAGCAGAAAAGCGAATTGGAGAAGATCAGCCGGCGCTTCGGCGACTGCATCCCCCTCGACCAGGAACAGCTCGAGCAGACCGTCAAGCGCTCGCTGGAGGAAGTCGTCAGCTACACGGCGGCGATCCGCCTCAACCTGCAGCAAAGCGCGCTCGGCCGGCAGATCAGCGTCTGGAGCGGGAAGGCCCCGGAGGCCGCGCCGGCCGCCGCGGAAGCGTCCGGCACCAGCATCCCGGGCAACCTGACGCGGACGGCAATCGTCGCCCCCGAGGCAGCCGAGCCTTCGGCAACCGCGGCGGCCACGACGGCCGGCCCCAGCCTCGAGGAAACCCAATCCATCCTCAACGCCGGCATCCAGGACATCACCGGCTCGCTGGTGGGCGACTACGCCCTCGCCGACATCCTGCGCATCATCATCGAGACCATGTACCGCGGCATCGGCTTCCAGCACGTCCTGCTGTGCATCAAGGATGCCCGCAGCAACAGCATGGCGGCCAAGTTCGGCTTCGGGGCGGAAATCGAGGAAATCGTCCGCCGCTTCAGATTCCCCCTCGGCGGCAAGAAGGACATCTTCGACGTGGCGCTCAGCCGCGGCGCCGACATCCTCATCTCCGACATCCGCGACCCGAAGATCAGCGGCCACATCCCGGAATGGTTCGGCAAGGCGGTGGCGGCGGAGACCTTCATCCTCTTCCCGCTGGTGATCAAGAACGCTCCGGTCGGGCTGATCTACGCCGACAAGCCGCGCGCCGGCGAGCTGGCCATTCCGGAAAACATCCTCTCCATGCTGCGGGCGCTGCGCAACCAGGCGGTGCTGGCGATCAAGCAAGCGCCTTCCCCCTCACCCCCTTCCCGAGGAAGGGGGTGAGCTTGCTCACCCCCTTGGGGAAAAAAAGCCCTCCCCCCATCCCCCGCCCCAAGGGCGGGGGCGACCAGTCACCTCCCCCGCTCGGCGGGGGAGGAAGGGAGGGGGTGCCCACGCTTATCCCGCGCTAGCGCGGGGCGGCCCGGCGGCGGAACGTCACGGTAGGTCCTCGATCTTCGGCGAGTCGCCGTTCTTCGGCCCGACGAAGCCGAGGCGACGCTTGAGCGACTGCGGCTGGCCGTCGAAGAGGGCCGAGTAATACACCGCGTTGCTCATCACCTTCTTGACATAGTCGCGCGTCTCGTTGAAGGGAATCGTCTCGGCGTAGATGGCGCCCTCCAGCGGCCTCGCGCCGTCGCGCCACTTGCGCGCGCGGCCCGGCCCGGCATTGTAGGCGGCGGAAGCCAGCACCGGATGGCTGTCCAGCTCATCGAGCACCATCTTCAGGTAGTTGGTGCCGAGCGTGACGTTGACATCGGTGTCGTTGGTGCGGCCGGGATGGTAATCCTTCAGGCCGATCTTCTTCGCCACCCAGCTGGCGGTCTTCGGCATCAGCTGCATCAGCCCCTTGGCGCCGACCACCGACCTGGCGTTGGTGATGAAGCGGCTTTCCTGGCGCATCAGGCCGTAGACCCAGCCCTGGTCGAGCTGCAGCGCCCGCGCCTTCGGCTCGACGTGCTCGCGGAAGGGCGCCAGGTAACGCATGGAAAAATCGTGCAGCGCCAGGGTGCGGTCGGCGGTATTGATGGCGCGGTCGAAAATCTCGTTCTGGCGGGCGAATTCCGCCGCCGCCAGCAGCTTCGCGTCGTCCATCCCGCGCAGGGTCCAGTTCCACTCGCGCACGCCCTCGGTGCGCAGGTCGACGCGGAACAGCGCCATGGCGCGGCGGATGCCCGGCAGGGCGGCGACCGCCTTCACCTCGTCGCCGGAAGGCTTTTGCGCCTGCGGCGGCAGGCGGATCGCGCGCCCGAGTTCGTCGTCGGCGAGATTGCCGTAGAAGTTCGGCTGGCCGGCGATGCGCTGGTACAGCGCCCGCGCCTCGTCGGTCCGGCCCAGCGCCGCGTGGGCGCGGCCGAGCCAGTAGATCCAGTCCGGCTGGGCCTGCATCGCCGGCGGCATCTGCTCGATGGCCTCGTGCACCAGCGCCCAGTTCTGCGCGCGCAGTCCGGCGCGCGCCTTCCAGGCCACCTGCTCATCCGACAGCGGCGCCTTGCCGGCCTGGAGATACCAGCCGACCGCCTCGGGCAGGTGCCTGAGCCCGCCCTGCCAGCCGAGCTGGGCATAGATGTAAGCATTGTCCGCCGCGGAGAACCTGTCCTTGATGGCATCCCACTGGCGCGCCGCCTGGACGGGATCGTTGCGGGCGGTGCGCTGGATGGCGAACAGCGCCATCTCGCGGCCCGGGCGGCTCGCGGCGAAGTTGGCCGGCTGCATGGCCAGGTGGTGCAAGGGCTTGTCGGCGATCGCGTCGAGGGTCTTGGCGGAGGGCGCCTGGCCGGCCGGCAGGTAGCCGGCGACGACCTTCGCCGCACCGAGCTTCTTCGCCTCCAGCAGACGGCGCAGACGCTCCCAGATGTCGTCGGCGCCGAGGCGCTTGTCGGCGATCAGCTGCTCCATCAGGGGCGTGCAGGCCTCCGGCAGTTCCGCGGCGGCGAACCAAAGCGGCCGCGCTTCCTCCAGCGCGCCGAGGTCGGCCAGGCGCAGGCGGTTCTGCAGGGCGTAGCAGGTGATTTCCTGGTCGGCCTGGACCAGCGGCGGGTACTCGGCCTCGAAGGCATCCCACTCGCGGCGCTTGCCCAGCACCTTCAGCCATTCGCCGCGCAGCTTGTCGGCGAGGTAGCTGCCTGCCTGGCGCGACAGGAAGTCGCGCAGCTCGTCGGCAGCGGCCTCCTCGAGACGCAGGCGCAGTAGCCAGTATTCGACGTAAGGTTCCAGCTCGTGGCCGCGCACCGCCTCGAGCTGCTTGGCGAGCTTCACGCGGTCGCCGCGCTGGACGGCGTCCTTCGCCGCCAGCACCCTGTCGTCCCCGCTCGCCGCATGGAGCGTGGAAGCCGCGGCCAGCAGGGCGAGGGCGCACAACAGGCTCTTCATTCGATATAGTTGCTTCAAGCCACTCACCATCGATTCCAGAATAGCACACCGCGCATGAGCGACCCTGCCGACGCCGACCCACTGCGCGCCTATCGCGCCGAACTGCGCAGCCGCCTGATCGCGGCGCGCGAGGCCCTGCCGGCGGATCGGCACGCGCAGTTGTCGCAAAGCATAGAACGGCATCTCGACGCCCTGGTTGACGTCCTCGCCCCGGCCGTGCTCGCCTTCTGCTGGCCCTTCCGCGACGAATTCGACGCCCGCGACCTGGTCACGGCACGCCTCGCCGGCGGCCTGCGTGCCTGCCTGCCGGTGGTGGTGGACAACGGATTGCCGCTGGAATTCCGCGAATGGACGCCGGAAAGCGAAATGGTCGAAGACCGCTACGGCATCCACGTCCCGGCGCGGGGCGAAACCTTGCGGCCCGACGCGATCCTCATGCCGCTCAACGCCTTCGACGCGGCCGGCTACCGCCTCGGCTACGGCGGCGGCTACTTCGACCGCAGCCTGGCCGCCCTTTCCCCGCGCCCGCGCGCCGTCGGCGTCGGCTTCGAGCTGGCACGGGTCGATTCCATCCGCCCGCAGCCCTACGACCTGCCGATGGACTACATCGTTACGGAAGAAGGCGTGTTTTCGGTTGAAGCCGGCCGGCTTCAACCGAGGAACATCCGGTAGGCCGGGTTCTTCGTTTCGTCCCAGTTGGCGTAGCCGAGGCGCTTGAGGAAGGCACGGAAGGCCGACTTATCGCGCGGCGGCACCTGCATGCCGACCAGCACGCGGCCGTAGTCGGCGCCGTGGTTGCGGTAGTGGAACAGCGAGATGTTCCAGCCCGCGCTCATGCTGTCGAGGAAGTTCATCAGCGCCCCGGGGCGCTCCGGAAACTCGAAGCGGTAGATCAGCTCGTGGTCCACCGGCGCGTGGCCGCCGACCATGTGGCGCACGTGCAGCTTGGCCATCTCGTCCTCGGTCAGATCCAGCGTATCCAGGCCGTGGCGGCGCAGGGCGTCGACCAGCTTCAGCGATTCCGCCCGGCTGCCGACCTGCACGCCGACGAAGACGTGCGCCTCGCGCGGGTCGGCGAAGCGGTAGTTGAACTCGGTGACGTTGCGCGCGCCGAGCAGGCGGCAGAACTTCCGGAAGCTGCCCGGCGTCTCGGGGATCGTCACCGCCAGCACCGCCTCGCGCTGCTCGCCCACCTCGGCACGCTCGGCGACGAAGCGCAGGCGGTCGAAGTTGGTGTTGGCGCCGGAGGCCACCGCCACCAGCGTCCGGTTGCGCAGCTTGTGCTTCGCCGCCCAGGCCTTGGCGCCGGCGATGGCCAGCGCGCCGGCCGGCTCGAGGATCGAGCGGGTGTCCTCGAAGACGTCCTTGATGGCGGCGCAGATGGCGTCGGTGTCGACGAGGACCGTGTCGTCGACCACCTCCCGGCACAGGCGGAAGGTTTCCTCGCCGACCTGCTTCACCGCCACGCCGTCGGCGAACAGGCCGACCTGATTCAGGCGGACGCGGTGCCCCGCGGCGAGCGAACGCGCCATGGCGTCGGCCTCGACCGGCTCGACGCCGATCATCTTGATGTCCGGCCGCAGGCGCTTGACGTAGGCGCCGATGCCCGAGATCAGGCCGCCGCCGCCGACGGGCACGAAGATGGCGTGGATCGGCCGGGTGTGCTGGCGCAGGATCTCCATGCCGATGGTGCCCTGGCCGGCGATCACCTCGGGGTCGTCGTAGGGGTGCACAAAAGTCAGGCGGCGCTTCTTCTCCAGTTCCAGCGCCGCCTTGTAGGCCTCGTCGTAGGAGTCGCCCGCCAGCACCGTCTCGGCGCCGCGCGCCGCCACGGCGTTGATCTTGATCTGCGGCGTCGTCACCGGCATGACAATCACTGCCTTGCAGCCCATCCGCTGCGCCGCCAGCGCCACGCCTTGGGCATGGTTGCCGGCCGACGCCGTGATGACGCCGCGCCTGAGCGCCGCCGGCGGCAGGTGCGCCATCCTGTTGTAGGCGCCGCGCAGCTTGAACGAGAACACTTCCTGCATGTCCTCGCGCTTGAGCAGCAGGGTGTTGTGCAGGCGCGCGGAAAGGTTCGGTGCGGCCTCGAGCGGCGACTCGATCGCCACGTCGTAGACCTGCGCGTTGAGGATTTTGGTGAGGTAGTCGATGGCCATAGCGGCGAAGAGTAGCAGCGCCGGGCGCGCGCCTCAAGGCCATGCGGGCCGCAAGGGTTTGATTCCGCTGCGTGTTGCGTTGCGGTAAGTTAAAATTCGCTTCTTTGCCGCCGTTCCCGCCCGCATGACCGCCCGACTGCGCGAAATTCCCTACAACTACACCTCGTTCTCCGACCGCGAGATCGTCATCCGCCTGCTCGGGGCCGAGGCGTGGCAGGTGCTGGACAAGCTGCGCGCCGAGCGCGTCACCGGCCGCTCGGCGCGCATGCTCTACGAGGTGCTGGGCGACATCTGGGTGGTGCAGCGCAATCCCTATCTCGAGGACGACCTGCTCGCCAACCGCGACCGCCGCGAGGCGCTGGTCGGCGCCCTGCGCCACCGCCTGGCCGAGATCGAGAAGCGCCGGCAGGGCAACGAGAGCGTCGCGCAACTGCTGTCGGCGGCGCACGTCGCCGTCGAACGCTTCGCCGCCGCCTTCGCCGACACCGCCGCCCTGCGTGCCAGGGTGCTGCGCGCCCTCTCGAAGCACACGCGGCGCGACAACATCTGCTTCGACGGCCTGGCGCGCGTCTCGCACGTCACCGACGCCACCGACTGGCGCGTCGAATACCCCTTCGTCGTGCTCTGTCCGGACACCGAGGACGAGATCCCCGGCCTGGTGAAGGACTGCATCGCGCTCGGGCTGACGATCATCCCGCGCGGCGGCGGCACCGGCTACACCGGCGGCGCCGTGCCGCTCGATGCCCGCTCGGCCGTCATCAACACCGAGAAGCTCGACCGCCTCGCCGTGCCGCAGGAACTGACTTTGCCCGGCGTCGACCGGCCCTGCGCGACCATCCACTGCGGCGCCGGCGTGGTGACGCGGCGCGTGATGGAAGCGGCCGAGGAGGCGGGACTCGTCTTCGCCGTCGACCCGACCTCGGCCGACGCCTCCTGCATCGGCGGCAACATCGCCATGAACGCCGGCGGCAAGAAGGCCGTGCTGTGGGGCACGGCGCTCGACAACCTGGCCTCGTGGAAGATGGTCGATCCCGACGGCAACTGGCTGGAAGTTGAGCGCCTCGGACATAACCTGGGAAAAATCCACGACCAGGCGCTGGCGAAGTTCCGCGTGCGCCGCAGCGATTCCGCCTCCGGCAAGCCTCTCTCGGAGGAAATCCTCGAGGTGCCGGGCAGCCGCTTCCGCAAGACCGGCCTGGGCAAGGACGTCACCGACAAGTTCCTCGCCGGCCTGCCCGGCGTGCAGAAGGAGGGCTGCGACGGCATCGTCACCTCGGCGCGCTTCATCCTGCACCGCCTGCCGCCGGTGACACGCACCGTCTGCCTGGAGTTCTTCGGCCAGGTGCGCGAGGCGGTGCCGGCCATCGTCGAGATCAAGGACTATCTCGAGCAACGCCCGGACGGCGCCATCCTCGCGGGGCTGGAACACCTCGACGAGCGCTACGTGCGCGCGGTCGGCTACGCGACCAAGGCGAAGCGCCACGGCCGGCCGAAGATGGTGCTGCTCGGCGACATCGTCGGCGAGGACGAGGCGGCGGTCATGCAGGCGGCTTCGCAGGTAGTGAGGATCGCCAACGCCCGCGGCGGCGAAGGCTTCATCGCCACCAGCGCCGAAGCGCGCAAGACCTTCTGGCTCGACCGCGCCCGCACGGCGGCGATCGCCCGCCACACCAACGCCTTCAAGATCAACGAGGACGTGGTGATTCCCCTGCCGCGCATGGGCGACTACTGCGACGGCATCGAGCGCATCAACATCGAGCTGTCGACGCGCAACAAGCTGCGCCTGTGCGACGCGCTCGCCGGGTTCCTGCAGGGCGAATTGCCGCTGCATGCCTTCGACGCCGGCCTCGATGCGAAAGACCTGATCGGCGACCGCCGCGAACAGGCGCTGGAGCTGATCGGCACGGTGCGGCAACGCTGGCAGTGGCTGCTGGACAACCTGGACGCGCCCGCCGATTCACCCCCTCTCCCCCCCGGGGGAGAGGGTCGGGGTGAGGAGGCTACGGTCTTCCACACCCTGCAGGACCACTCGGTGCGCGTATCCTGGAAGCAGGAACTGAAGCCGCAGCTCGAGGACCTCTTCGACGGCGTGCTGTTCCGCCCGGTGCTCGAGCGCATCGAGGCCATCCATCGCGAGGTGCTGCGCGGCCGCGTCTTCGTCGCCCTGCACATGCACGCCGGCGACGGCAACGTGCACACCAACATCCCGGTCAACTCCGACCAGTATGAAATGCTGCAGGAGGCCAACGCCGCCGTCGACCGCATCATGGCGCTGGCGAGAAACCTCGGCGGCGTCATCTCCGGCGAGCACGGCATCGGCATCACCAAGCTCGACTACCTTCAGCCCGAGGAAATCGCGCCCTTCGTCGACTACAAAAACCGCATCGACCCGGAGGGCCGCTTCAACCGCGGCAAGCTGCTGCCCGGCGCCAACCTGGGGAATGCCTACACGCCCAGCTTCAGCCTGCTCGGCGTCGAGTCGCTGATCCTCGAGCAGTCGGAAATCGGGCGCATCTCGGACATGGTCAAGGACTGCCTGCGCTGCGGCAAGTGCAAGCCGGTCTGCTCGACCCACGTGCCGCGCGCCAACCTGCTCTACAGCCCGCGCAACAAGATCCTCGGCACCGGCCTGCTGGTCGAGGCCTTCCTCTACGAGGAGCAGACCCGGCGCGGCGTCTCGCTGGCGCACTTCGACGAGTTCAACGACATCGCCGACCACTGCACCATCTGCCACCGCTGCGTGAAGCCCTGCCCGGTGGACATCGACATCGGCGACGTCTCGGTGGCCATGCGCAACTTCCTGCGCGAGCAGGGCCGCAAGAAATTCGTGCCGGCCAAGGCGGCGGCGATGGCCTTCCTGACGATCAAGGATCCGGCGACGATCAAGCTGCTGCGCAAGGGCATGATCGAGTGGGGCTACAAGGCGCAGCGCCTCGGCTACCGGCTGGCGAAGTGGTCGGGGCTAGCCGCGCGCAGCACGCGGCAGCCCGAGGCCACGCTGGGTGCGCCGACGCTGCGCACGCAGGTCATCCACTTCATCAACCGGCCGATGCCGGCCGGACTGCCGAAGCGCACCAGCCGGGCGCTGCTCGACATCGAGGACGCCGCCATCGTGCCGGTGATCCGCGACCCGCGGAAGGTGAACGAGGAGGATTACGATGGCGACGCCGTCTTCTATTTCCCCGGCTGCGGCTCGGAGCGGCTGTTCTCGCAGGTCGGCCTGGCCACCCAGGCGATGCTCTTCGAGCTGGGCGCGCAGACCGTGCTGCCGCCGGGCTACCTGTGCTGCGGCTACCCGCAGACGGCGGCGGGCGAGGCCGACGTCGGGCAGAAGATCACCACCGACAACCGCGTGCTGTTCCACCGCGTCGCCAACACGCTCAACTACCTCGACATCAAGACGGTGATCGTCTCCTGCGGCACCTGCATGGACCAGCTGCAGAAATACGAATTCGAGAAGATCTTCCCCGGCTGCCGCCTGCTCGACATCCACGAGTACCTGATGGAGAAGGGCGTGAAGATCGAGGGCGTGAAGGGAACGCGCTACCTCTACCACCAGCCCTGCCACGACCCGATGAAGGTGCACAACGGCACCAAGGTGGCGGCGCAGCTGCTCGGCAGCCGTGTGGACCATGAAATTCAACTGAGCGACCGCTGCTGCGGCGAATCCGGCACGCTGGCGGTGGCGCGGCCCGACGTGTCCACCCAGGTGCGCTTCCGCAAGCAGGAAGAGATCGCGCGCGACATCGCGCGCCTGCCCGGCAACGGGCCGGTGAAGATCCTCACTTCCTGCCCGTCCTGCCTGCAGGGCCTGCACCGCTACGCCGACGACACCGGCACGGATGCCGACTACATCGTCGTCGAGCTGGCGAAGCACCTGCTGGGACCGGACTGGCTGGGAAACTACGTCGCCCGCGCCAATGCCGGCGGCATCGAGCGGGTGCTGCTGTGATCGACATGACCCTTGCCCAGATCGCCGGCTTCCTCGCCGCCGCCGCGCTGATCACGCTCGCCCCCGGCCCGGACAACCTGTCGGTGCTGAGCCTCGGCCTGTCGCGCGGGCGCCGCGCCGGCATCGGCTTCGGCCTCGGCTGCGCGCTCGGCTGCTTCATCCATACCCTGTTGGCGACCCTCGGCGTCACGGCGCTGATCGCCGCCTCGGACACCGCGTTCACCCTGCTCAAGCTGGCCGGTGCCGCCTATCTGGTCTGGCTCGGCATCGGCGCCCTGCGCAGCCCCGGCGCCACGCTCGCGGCGGACGCCGGCGCGGCGCCGGCGGACGATCCGATGCGGCCGTATCTGATGCGCGGCTTCGTCGCCAATGCCATCAACCCGAAGGTGGCGCTGTTCTTCCTCGCCTTCCTGCCGCAGTTCGTCGACCCGTCCCGCGGCCACGCCGCGGCGCAGACGGCGCTGCTCGGCGCATTGTTCGCCGCGCAGACGGTGCTGATCTTCGGCGCCATCGGCTGGTATGCCGGCACGCTCGGCGGCTGGCTGCGCAACCGGCCCGCCGTCGGCCGCTGGCTCGACCGCGCCACCGGGGTGCTGTTCATCGGCCTCGGCATCCGCCTGGCGCTGGCCGGACGCAACTGAAGCCTGCGGCTGGGCGCGGAAAAGTCAGTCCGCGGACGACGGCGAGCAATTACTCCGGCAGCCCGTTGAGGAAGTAGAGCGACTTCAGCAGCGGGCCCGGCGCGCCGAGCACGCCCAGCCAGCGCTCGTAGATGGCGTAGATCTCCTCCGTTCGATACAGGCGCGCCAGCTCGCGGTTCACCGCCAGGCGGAAGGCCGAGTCGTTCCGCCGCAGCATCAGCGCGTAGGGCTCGTAGGAATACATTCCCTGCGACAGGCGCAGGCGCTGCTGGTTGCCCGAGCCGAGCACCAGCCCGACGAGGATCACGCGGTCGGAAGCATAGGCGTCGATCCTGCCATCCAGCACCGCCGCCAGTCCCTCGGCATGGTCCTTCAATTTCACCGTCTCCGCCTTGACCCTGGCGCGCGCCAGCGCATCGGCCAGGTTGCGTTCGGTGGTGGTGCCCGGCACGACGCCGACCTTGCGGCCGTTCATGTCGTCCAGGCTGTCGAGGCCGGAATCGATCTTCATCAGCAGGCTGCCGCCGTCGGCGAAAGTCAGCAGGCTGAACGATACCTGCTGCTGGCGCGACAGGGTGTTCGTCGTCGAGCCGCACTCCAGGTCGATTTCGCCGCGGTTGAGCTTGTCCACGCGATCGCCCGGCGTCACCAGCACCCACTTCACCTGCAGGTCGGCGAGGCCCAGCTCCCGTTTCACGCTCTCGGCCACGCGCTGGCACAGCTCGACCGAATAGCCGGCCGGCTGCCGGTTGTCGCCGATGTAGGAGAAGGGAATCGAGGCTTCGCGGTGCCCCAGGGCGATCGTTCCCGTCCGCTTGATCTTGTCGAGGGTGCCCGTCTGGGCCCAGGCGCCGGCGGCCAGCGCAAGCAGGGCGAGGGCGGAAAGAACGCGGCGCACGAAGGTCAGGGGGCGCATGGGGATCTCCTTGGCGGAAGTTGATGGGCGCGGGCAATGCCATTCGATTGTAGCGGCGGACGGGGTAGAATGCACCGGATCTTTTTTGCATGACAGGAGGTTGCCGGCAATGCCAGCCGAGGGCGCATGCCAGCTGTGCCGCGAAGCGGGCGGGGACATCCTCTGGCAGGATGAACTCTGCCGGCTGGTGCTCGTCGCGGACGCCGACTATCCCGGCTTTTGCCGTGTCGTCTGGAAGCGCCATGCGGCCGAAATGACCGACCTCGACGCCGCGCAGCGCCGCCACCTGATGTCGGTGGTGTTCGCCGCCGAGACCGCGCTGCGCGCCACCGCCCGGCCGGACAAGATCAACCTGGCCAGCCTGGGCAATCTGGTGCCGCACCTGCACTGGCACGTCGTCCCGCGCTGGCGCGACGACCGCCATTTCCCGAATCCGGTGTGGAGCGCGGCGACGCGCGAATCGAGGCCGCGCGCCGCAGCGAACCCCGAGGCCCTGCGCACGGCCTTCGTTCGCGCCATGGCGGAGGGGCAGGGAGGAGAATGACCGTCCCCGCATTCCATCTGCCCACGCTGGGCCCGGGCCAGCCGCCGGCCTTCGCCAACGCGCGCAGCTGCAGCGACTGGCTGGCGGCGCAGCCGCTGGCCAATCCGACCCAGGCGCAAGCCCTGCTGCTGCGCCAGATCAACCTCCTCAACCGCTTCGACATCGCGCCGGCCGAGCGGCTGAAGATCCTCGAGTTGCTGCGCGACCCGATCGCCTTCGCCCAGGCCGAATCGGCGCGCAAGTTCGCCGGCCGGCCGCTGCCGCTGGCGCCGCCCGAGCAGGCCGCCATGGATGCCAGCCGCACGCTCTGGCAGGCCTTGCAGACCGGTTACCTGCACTGCCTCGCCGCCTGCCTGGACAACCACGCCGAGCTGCGGCCGCACGCCGCGCTGATCGCCCAGCGCGCGATCGCCGCCCTGCGCGCCGAACTGATCGACATCTACCGCGCCCCCATCGATCCGCCCGCCTCGCTCTGGCAGACGCTGCATCGCGTCTTCGCGGCGGCGGAAAGCCTCGCCGCGCTGTCCCCTCCGGTCAACGATTCCCTGCAGGCCACGCATAGCGCCACCAGCGCCACCGCCGCCTACGCGCAGACCCTGCTGCTGCACCGCGCCCGCCCCTTCGAGCTGTCCGGCCGCCAGCTCGCGCAGGTCGAGCGCTGGCTGCACCGCTGGGGCGGCAAGGTGGCCGTGCTCAACGCGCCGCCCGTCGAGCCACGGGTGCCGCCGCTGCTCGTCGACCTGGCTTCGGACGCGCCCGAAGCCACGGACCGGGCGGGCGATGGCCAATTGCGCTGGCTCGACCTGTCCGAGCTGTCGCGCAGCGTGAAGCGCCGCATCGCCCACTTGCAGAAGGGCGATTCGCCGGCCTCGCTCGGCCTGGGCGAGGATTGCGTGCAGCCTGCCTGCGAAAACCTGCTGCGGCACGTCTACCAGCAATGGTTCAAGGGCGGCGCGCCGCGGCTGCATCCGCGCCACGCCGGCGGCGGCACCTGCCGGCTGGTCACCGGACACGATGCCATCCACTACTACCTGTCCGGAAAAATCTTCCGCCAGCCCGGCCAGGCCGATGCCGTGTCGAAGAACCAGGCCGACGAGATCGCCACCTTCGGCCGCGTCGCCACGCGCCACGAGGACGACTACAGCCGCATCCAGGGCTTCATGGTCGAGCAATGGAAGATGCTCGACGAATCCGCCACCGGCTTTCGCCTCGTGCGCGCGCTCTCCCAGCCGGGCGGCCGCATCGGCGGGGGCCAGATGGTGGCCGTCATGCCGGACGGCAGCCGCGGCTACCTGCTCGCCGTGGCGCGCTGGTCGCGCCTGTGCGGCGGCGCGGAACTCCAGGCCGGCATCCAGATCATGCCGGGCAGCCCGATCACCCTCGCCCTGCGCGGCACCGGCCTCTCCGCCGTCAACGAGAAATACCGGCCGGGTTTCAGGCTGCCCGCCGTGCCCGCCCTGAAATATCCCGAATCGGTGATCGTGCCGGCCGGGTGGTTCCGCCCCGGCCGCATCATCGAGCTCTACGAACAGGGCTCGCGGCAGGTCCGCCTCACCCAGCAGCTCGACCGGGGCAGCGATTTCGAGCGCTGCGCATTCGACCGCCTATGAACACGAACCATCGCACGCTGCCCATCGACACGGCGGACGCGCGCGCCTGCACGGCGCTGATTGCCGGCTTGCCGCTCACCAACGCGCGCGAGGCGCACCAGACCCTGATCAGGCTGCTGACCGGCCTCGCCCACCGGCCGCCCCCGGCACCCGCCTATCTCGAGGTGCTCGAGGCGATGCGCGCGCCGCTGGCTTTCCTGCAGGACGAATTGGCCAGGACCTATGCCGCCAAGCCCCTGCCGCCGGCGCCGCTCGAGGCGGAAAACTTCCGGCAGGTTCTGGCCTTGTGGCAGGACATGGCACGCGCCTATGCCCAGGTGGCGCAGCTCGGCGCGGGCGACCGGCCGGTCCAGGACAGGCTGGCGCTGATCTGCCAGCGCTGCGTGCACTACGCCGGCCAGGCCGTCATCGAATACTTCCGCGCCCGCCGCGAACCCACGCCCGGCAGCTGGATCGACCTGCACGGCTACTACGCCACGGCGGAAGAATGGGGCATCGACAAGACGCAGGTGCCCGAACCCCTCGACGAAATGCGCAAAAGCCAGTCCGCCGCCGACGCCTATGCCGCCGTATTGCTCGTCGACCTGTCCAACCCCTTCAGCCGCGGCGCCCACGAACTGGCCTGGATCCGCCGCTGGGCACGGCGCTTCGCCCAGTTCAGCGCCATCAGCCCGCTCGGCGAACCGATCGAAACGCGCGCCTTCGGCATCGATCTCATGCTCGATGCGGGCACCCGCCCGCTCGAGCACCTGCCGCGCACGGAAAACGTGCGCCATTTCGACACCCGCCAGCTTGCGCCGACCCTCCAGGAACTGCTGGCGCGGCTCAAGGAAGGCGCGCGCCCCGCCGAGCTGGGCCTGGGGGAAGATTGCCCGGCGACGACGGCCAGCCGCCTGCTCCTGCAGCTCTACAAGCCCTGGTGCCTCAACGCCATCCCGCGCCGCTTTCAGCGCCGCGGCGCCCGCGGCCAGGCTCAGGTCTGCTTCGGCTTCGAGCCGATCCACTTCCACGTCACGGGCAGCGAGTTCCAGCAACCCGAGCACGTGCGGATGTATTCGCGCGGCGACATGGAGCGCATCTGGACCTTCCGCGACCAGATCGACCCGACCCGGCTGAACGTTCGCAGCAACCAGGTGCAGCTCGGCTACCCCCTCGAGCACTGGGCCGTGGTCGACCAGTCCGTCTCGGGGTTCCGCCTGCAGCGCGGCATCGCCGGCGCCCGCATCGAGAACGGCCAGCTGTTCTGCCTGAAGCCGCCCGACGGCGAGCATTTCCTGCTCGCCCAGGTCAGCTGGTCCCTGCTGCATAAGGACGAGCTGTTCATCGGCATCCATGTCCTCGCCGGCGTGCCGCAGGGCATCGCCGTGCGGCCGACCGGCCTCAAGGTTTCCCCCTCCGAGCGCTATGTGCGCGCCTTCCTGCTGCCGGCCGTGCCCGCCCTGAACGAGACGGTGTCGCTGGTCCTGCCACGCGGCATGCACCAGCCCGGGCGCGTCATCGAGGCCTACACCGACCGGCAGGCGTCGCTGCGCCTCGAAGAGCTGCTGAACCAGGGGCCCGACTTCGAGCGCACCACTTTCTCGAGGATCTAATCCGCTGCGGCAGCGCGGTTATTCCGCGCCGCATCTACGGTATGATTGCCATCTCACTTCACGCCTGGAGACTGTCATGGGCGGACTCGACAAAGAAACCCCGATCCCCACCGAAATCAAGCTGCACCAGAAGTCGCGCCTGATGGAAGTCGCCTTTTCCGACGGCAGCCGCTTCGAGCTGTCCTACGAGCTGCTGCGCGTCTACAGCCCGTCGGCCGAAGTGCGCGGCCACGGCCCCGGCCAGGAGACGCTGCAGATGGGCAAGCGCGACGTCGAGATCCAGCAGATCGAGCCGGTCGGCGCCTACGCGGTCAAGCCGGTGTTCTCCGACGGCCACGACAGCGGCCTGTATTCCTGGGACTACCTCTACTGGCTGGGCGCCAATCGCGACCGCCTCTGGCAGGAATACCTCGAGCGCATGCAGGCGGCCGGCGCCAGCCGCGATCCGGCCGACTATCCCTCGCTGCCGAAGCAGGGCGGCTGCGGCAGCGGCGGCTGCGGGCATCACTGAAAAGTCAGTCTCCGCGACACGGCGCTCCATGAGTAACGACACCACCCATTTCGGCTTCAGGCAGGTCGCCGAGGACGACAAGGCGAAGCACGTCGCCGGCGTCTTCGATTCGGTCGCCGACAAGTACGACCTGATGAACGACCTCATGTCGCTCGGCCTGCACCGCCTGTGGAAGGCCTTCGCCATCGAGGTCTCCGGCGTGCGCGCGGGCGACCGCGTGCTCGACGTCGCCGGCGGCACGGCCGACCTCTCGCTGGCCTTCGCCAAGCGGGTGGCCCAGGGTGGCAACAGCAGCGGCCAGGTCTGGCTCACCGACATCAACAACGCCATGCTGACGCGCGGCCGCGACCGCCTCATCGACCACGGCCACATGATGCCGGCGGCGCAGTGCGACGGCGAGAAGCTGCCCTTTCCCTCGGATTATTTCGACTGCGTCACCTGCGCCTTCGGCCTGCGCAACATGACACGCAAGGAGCAGGCGCTGGCCGAGATGGCGCGCGTGCTGCGCCCCGGCGGCCGCCTGCTGGTCCTCGAATTCTCCAAGGTCTGGCAGCCGCTGGCGCCGGCCTACGATTTTTATTCCTTCAAGATCCTGCCCTGGCTCGGATCGAAGGTCGCCAACGACCCGGACAGCTACCAGTACCTGGCCGAGTCGATCCGCATGCACCCCGACCAGGAGACCCTGAAGGGCATGATGGAACAAGCCGGCCTCGGCAAGGTCGAATATTTCAACCTGGCGGCCGGGGTGGTCGCCCTGCACCGAGGTTACAAATTCTGAGAGGAGATGACATGAACAAATTCCTGATCGCCGTTTTCGCCGCCGTGTTCAGCCTGGGCTTCATCGTCGGCGACGCCGAGGCCAGGCGCATCGGCGGCGGCAAGAGCAGCGGCATGCAGCGCAACGTCACGCCGACCGCGCCTGCCGCGCCGACGCAGAACGTCGCGCCCGCCAAGCCGGCCCAGCCGGCCGCCGCGCCGCAGCCGGCCGGCAACCGCTGGCTCGGCCCCATCGCCGGGCTGGCCGCCGGCATCGGCCTGGCCGCGCTGCTCTCGCACTTCGGCCTCGGCGAGGGCTTCGCCTCGATCCTCATGATGCTGCTCATCGCCGCGGCGGTGTTCTTCGTCGTGCGCCTGCTGTTCCGCCGCAACGCACCGCAAAGTCAGCCGTTGCAGTACGCCGGTGCCGGCAACGCCTCCGCGCCGATGAAGTTCGAGGCGCCGGCCTCGGGTGGCGGCGCCGCTTCGGCCGCGAGCGGCAGCATCCCGGCCGGATTCGACGTCGACGGCTTCCTGCGCCAGGCCAAGCTCAACTTCGTGCGCCTGCAGGCCGCCAACGACGCCATGAACATCGAGGACATCCGCAACTTCACCACGCCTGAGATGTTCGCCGAGATCAAGCTGGAGATCGACGAGCGCGGCCGCGCGCCGCAGCAGACCGACGTCGTCACCCTCAACGCCGAGCTGCTCGACGTCGCCGAGGAAAACCGCCAGTACGTCGCCAGCGTGCGCTTCCACGGCGCCATCCGCGAAACCGAGGGCGCCGCGCCGGAAGCCTTCGACGAGGTCTGGCACCTGACCAAGCCGGTCGACGGCAGCCGCGGCTGGGCGGTGGCCGGCATCCAGCAGGTCAACTGAGGCGGATCAAAGCAATGCGGGGGCCTGCGGGCCCCCGCTTCGTTTCGGCCCCATGCTCGACCTCGCACTCATCCAGGCCTTCAACCACCTGCTTGCCGCCGCGCCCTGGGCGCGCGAGAAGCTCGCCCCCTTCGCCGGCAAGCGCGCCCGCCTGGTGCTGGGAGCGCTGCCGCTCGCGTTCCGCATCGCGCCGGACGGCAGCTTCGAGTCGCTCGGCGCGGGCGCGCCCGCCGTCGAAATCGTCCTGCCGGCGAGCGCGCCGCTGGCCCTGCTGCGAGGCCGCGCAGCCATGATGCGCGGCGCGCGCATCGGCGGCGCCGCCGATTTCGCCGAGGCGCTCGGCTTCGTCCTGCGCCATCTCGACTGGGATGTCGAAGAGGACCTGAGCCGCCTCGTCGGCGACATCGCCGCGCGCCGGATCGCCCGCACCGCCGCCGGCTTCGCCGCCGCCCAGGCCGAAGCCGGCCGCCGGCTGGCGGAAAACATCGCCGAGTATCTGCGCTACGAACAACCCGCCGGCGTCGGCAAGCCCGGCATGGCGGCCTTCGCTTCCGCCGTCGACGCCCTCGGGCGGGATGCCGACGCTCTCGAACGGCGCCTCGCCGCGCTGGCGCGGCCCGGCCCTGTGTGACTTTGGTTACAGAAACTCCCCATGCACGACATGGACAATGGGGCGCACCGTTTTTTTTGGGAGGAGACCATGAACAAAACCCTTCGCATCGCCCTGCCGCTGGCCTTCATGCTGGCCGGCCCCGCCTTCGCCGCCGATGAGGCCAAGCTGCTCGAGGAAGCCCGCGGCGTCGCCGGCAGCATTCCGCCCAAGCTGCTCGGCGTGCTGCAGGAAGAGATCCAGAAAGGCGGCCCCGAAGGCGCCATCGGCGTCTGCCGCGAGAAGGCGCCGGCCATGGCGAAGGCCGCCTCCGAGCAGACCGGCTGGGCCATCCGCCGCGTCAGCCTGAAAAACCGCAACCCGAAGGCCGTGCCGGATGCCTGGGAAGAGGCCGTGCTGAAGGAGTTCGACAAGCGCGCCGCCGGCGGCGAGAAGCCGACCTCGCTGGAGAAGGGCGAGATCGTCAGCGTCGATGGCAAGCAGGTGTACCGCTACATGAAGGCCCTGCCGACGCAGGATATCTGCCTGCAGTGCCACGGCACGCCGGACCGCGTCGGCCCGGCGGTGCAGGCCAAGCTGAAAGAGCTCTATCCGAACGACAAGGCGGTGGGCTACGGCCTGGCAGAAATCCGCGGCGCCATGACCATCCGCAAGCCGCTGTAAATCGGACCCGGCGGGAGGCGCCTCCCGCCGCTCAATATTTCCTTTCGAAATCGGCGAGAATCTCGCGCTGCTCGCCGGGCTGGAGCTCCACCGTCCAGTAATGCGGAAGGCCGGAGCCGTAGATCTCGATCTTGTGCTTGACGCCGGCCGAGAGGGGCAGCCGTGTCAGCGGCGGCGAGGTGCCGAGCTTCTTGCCGTCGACAACGATTTCCCCTTGCGGCACCACTTTCAGGATTACCGTGCCGTTGGGGACGGCAACGTTTTCCCTGGGCTTGTCAGGGATCGCCTTGTCGGCAACCGCCTTGCCGGCCGCTTCGTCCTTCGCCACCGGCTTGGCCGCGGGTTTGCGTTCAGGTTTCTTGCCCTGGGGTGCCGGCGTTTCCTTCGGCGCGGCGGACGGCCCGGGGATTTTTTCGGCAAGCGGCGCGGCAAGCGGGGGCGGGATGCCCGCTTCGGCCGCAGCTAGCGGCTTCTGCGCCGACGGATAAAAAACGATTCCGGCAAGCACCATTCCCGCCACCCCCGCACCCGCCAGAAAGAGGGGGAGTCTCGTCCGGGCTTTCGACGCCGCCGGCGGGCCGGCGTCGGCAGCGGCGATTTTCGCCGGCAACGGCGCCTCCCCGGTGAGTACCGCCCGGAACTGCGCCACGGACTGAGGCCGGTCCGCCTCGTCGGGGGACAGCGCCCAGTCGATGGCGCGCAGGAATCGCTCGCTATGGCGCCCCCGCGCCAGGGACAGTGCCGACGGCATGCTGTCGTGGCGTACCCGCGACGGCGCTTCAAGGGGCTTCCCTCCCGTGACGATCCAGTAGAGCACGCCGCCCAGCGCATACAGATCGGACCATGGGCCCTGAGCGCCGTGGGTGTGGTATTGCTCGAACGGCGCGTAACCCGGCGTAACGATGCTGGTCAGGCTGCGGCTGTTGCCGCTGCCGGCGTAGCGCGCGGCGCCGAAATCCAGCAGCACCAGGCTTCCATCCTCCTCGCGCACATAAATATTCGCCGGCTTGATGTCCCGGTGCAGCACGCGCGCCTTGTGCACCACCTCCAGTCCCTGCAGCAGGGGCAGGAACATCTGCTGCAACTGCTCCTCGTCGATCGGCCCGTTTTCCTTGATCCAGTCGCGCAACGGCTCGCCGCGCTCGTATTCCATCACCATGTAGGCGGTGTTGTTGGCCTCGAAGAAGCGCGTCACCCGCACTATGTTGGGATGGCGGAAGGTGGCCAGTACGCGCGCCTCGGCAAGAAAGCCGTCGAGGCCGATGCGATAGCCATGGGTATCCGATTCCGTCTTCGCGCACACGGTCTGCCCGGAAGCGCGCACCGCAAGGTCGTTCGGCAGGTATTCCTTGATGGCTACGGTGCGTTGCAGGGTGTTGTCGCGCGCTCGGTAGGTGATGCCGAAACCGCCGCTGCCGAGAACCGCCTCGAGGGTGTATTCCTGCAGGGTGTAGCCGATCGGCAGTGCGACGTGGTTGTGCGCGGCCGGCCGGCTCTGTTCCGTGGGTACGGCCCCGTGGTGGATCGGAGCATCGGGATCGACCCGTGTCGGCAGGGAATAAGTGCCGTCGATGCGTACGCTGGAAATGGTCGGCTCGCTGCCTGGATCGGAGTCCGGCGGCGTCACCGATTCGTCCTCGGCACCGCTCGACGAGCGGCCCATCAGGGATTCCCTGCGGATATTCTCATCCGGCACGTCCGACCTCCTGAGTGTCGGTTAAGCCCGTGCGAAGCGAGCCTGTCCTGCATTCGAGCCCCTCGCGGCAACAGAGGGGGAACTTACACTAAGCGCTCGAGCGGACCGTGTCAAGGTGCCGCGCCAGGACATCCCGCCCTTGCGCATCGAGGCGCAAGCCGCACTTCGTGCGCCGCCTGAGAATGTCCTCGGCGGTCTGCGCCCACTCGTGGGCGGCCAGGTAGTCGACCTCCGCCGCGTACAGGCCGCCGCCGAAATGCTCGCCGAGATCCTGTTCGGTCTGCGCCGGCCCGAGCACGCGCGCGGCCAGCGTGCCGTGGCGGCGCGCCAGCGCGTGCAGCAGTTCCGGCGGCAGCCGCGGATGGCGGCGCGCCAGTTCCAGCAGCAGTCCGTTCAAGCCGCCCGGGCCGAGCCCGCCGCCGGGCAGGTGCACCTGCGCGCTCCACGACGGGCGCAGGCTCGGCAGCCAGGGCCGCAATCTGTCGAGCACGCGCTCGGCGAGGCGGCGGTAGGTGGTCAGCTTGCCGCCGTAGATCGACAGCAGCGGCGCCTCGCCGGCATCGCCATCGAGCGCCAGGTGATACTCGCGGCTCACCGCCGTGGCGCTGCCTTTCCCGTCGTCGTACAGCGCGCGGATGCCGGCGAAGGACCACACCGCCTGTTCCGGCCGCGGCGGCGCCGCGAAGAAGCGGCCGACGACGCCGCAGAGATAATCGGCTTCCGCCGCGTCGATGCGCGGCGCGGCGTCCGGCGCCTCCAGCGGCAGCTCGGTGGTGCCGACCAGGCTGAAGTCTTCCTCGAAGGGAATCACGAAGACGATGCGGCCGTCGTCGTTCTGCAGCAGGTAGGCCTGGCCGCCGTCGTGGAGCCGCGGCAGCACCAGATGGCTGCCCTTCACCAGGCGCAGCGCCTGCGGCCCGTCGACGCCGGCCAGCGTCTTGCGCAACCGGGCCGTCCAGGGTCCGGCCGCGTTCACCAGGATGCGCGCCGACGCCTCCCGCTGCGTGCCGTCGGCCGCCTGCAGCACGGCGCGCCACGCCTTGCCGTCGCGCCGCGCGCCGACCAGCCGCGTGCGCGGCCGCACCTGCGCACCGAGCTGTGCCGCCGAGACGGCGTTGAGCAACGTCAGGCGCGCATCGTCGGTGGCGAGGTCGGAATAGGCGAAGCCGCGCGCGAACTCCGGCCGCAGCGGCAGGCCGAGCGGCGTGCCGCGCAGGTCCACCGCCTCCGACCGCTGCAGGCTGGCGCCGCGGGCAAGGCCATCGTAGAGGGCGAGGCCGAGGCGGATCATCCAGCGCGGGCGCGCCGCCTTCGCATGCGGGATGACGAAGCGCTGTTCGCGCGCGAGGTGCGGCGCGATCGAGAGCAGGATCTCGCGCTCGGCGAGCGATTCGCGCACCAGGCCGAACTCGAACCGCTCGAGGTAGCGCAGGCCGCCGTGGATCAGCTTGGTCGAGGCCGACGAGGTGGCGCCGCCGATGTCGCCCTGGTCGACCAGCAGCACCTTCAGGCCGCGGCCGGCGGCATCGCGCGCCAGGCCGGCGCCGTTGATGCCGGCGCCGGCGACGAGCAGGTCGAAAACGCTTTCCGCGTCGCCGCTCATGCCAGCGGAAAAGTCAGTCGCAGCGATACGCCGCTGCCGTCGGGCAGGTTGGCGGCCTCGATGCTGCCGCCGTGGAACTCGGCGATGAGGCGGGCGATGTAGAGGCCGAGGCCGAGGTGCGGCTCGCCGTCCGATCGCTCGCCGCGCGCCGAGATCATCGACTCGAACAGCCGTCCGCGCACTTCATCCGGAACGGGCGGCCCGCTGTTCGTCACCGAGAGCCGGGCGGCGTGCCCGGCCCGCGCCAGGGCGATGCGGATCGGCGTGCCGGGCCGGGCGAAGTCGACGGCGTTGGCCACCAGCTTGTCGAGCATCTGCGCGAAAAGGTCGGCCGAGCCGTCGACCTCGAACGCCTCGGCCGGCGCCGCCAGCTCGAAGCCGCGCTGCGGATAGGCGAGCCGGTAGCCGCTCACGCACTCCGCCAGCACGGCGGCGAGGTCGAAGCGGACGCGCGCTTCCTCGCGCAGGCTCTGCTCGAGGCGGGTGGCCTCGCTCATGCGCGTCAGGATTTTCGACAGCCTGGCGAGACCTTCCTCGGCGCGTTCCAGGTAGACCTGCCGCTGCGCCGGATCCTGCTCCAGCTTCAGGTTCTCCAGCGAAGAGCGCACCACCGCGATCGGCGTGCGCAGTTCGTGCGACAGCCGCCCGGCCAGGCTCTCCAGATAGCCGTGGTGCTGCGCCAGCTTCTCCAGCACGGCGGAGAAACTGCGCGACAGGTCGCCGATCTCGTCGCCGGCCCGCGAGCCGGCGGTGAGGCGCTTCAGCCGGCCGCGCGCGTCCACCGCGCTCTCCGCCTCGTCGCGCAGGCGGCGAATGCGGCCCGACAGGCGCGTGGCGAAGCCGAGCAGCACGGCGGCGGCCAGCGCGAACGCCGCGATGGTGGTGAGCAGCAGGCGCTCCAGCGCCTGGCTGCGCACCGAAAGGATGGAGTTCGTGGTTTCCTCGACGACGACGGCGCCGATGACGTCGTCGCGGCTCCAGATCGGATACGCCGCCGAGACGATGACGGCGCGGCCGTCGGCGCTGGCGCGCAGCCGGGTGGCCGGCGCGCCGAGCAGGGCGCGGGTAATCTCGCGGCCGCTGGCGAGCACATCGGGGTCGAGCGCCTCGTCGAAGTCTTCCGCCGGACGCGGCACGAGGCGGGCGAGCAGGTCGCGCCACGGTCGCGCGGCGCCGTCGCCGTTTTCCGGCGCCGCCGGCGACTTCAGGCTGCCGGCCAGCGCCAGCAGCTTCAGCTCGCGGTTCACCACCCAGATGCGCGCCGTCGAGCGCTCCAGGCCGCGCAGGATGGCGCCGATCTCCGCCACCGACTGCTGCGCCGACACGCCGGACTCGCGGCCGATCTCCTCCACCACCACCGGCTGGCCGGTTTTCTCGGCCTGCTCGGCCGCCTGCCGCAGGCTCTCCTCGGCGGCGCGACGCGCCTCGCCGCTTTGCGCCGGCTTCAGCCGCATCAGCTGCGGCCGCTCGTGCAGGGCGGTGGCCACCGCGCGCGCCGTGGCGAGCAGCGCCTGCTGCTGCGCTTCGAGCAGGAAGCGCTCCATCTCCTGCACGTAGCGCCAGCCGGCCCAGGGCAAGGCGAGCAGCGTCAGCGCGACGAGCGCCAGTTTCAGTCTGAGCGTGATGCGGAAGCTCATGCCTTCCAGCGGTAGCCCATGCCGTACACCGTGTCGATGGCATCGAACTTCGGATCGACGGCCTGGAACTTGCGGCGGATGCGCTTGACGTGGGAAGTGATGGTGCCCTCGTCCACCACCAGCCTGGCGTCGTGCATGAGCTGGTCGCGGTCCTTCACGTGGCCGGGAAACTTGGCCAGGGTGTGCACCATCCAGAACTCGGTCAAAGTCAGTTCCACCGGCACGGCGTTCCAGCTGGCGGCGAGGCGCTTGGCGTCGAGCCTCAACGGGCCGCGCTCGAGCACTTCCTCCGCCGCCGCCGGCTCGCCCAGCACGTCGACGCGGCGGAACAGCGCGGCGATGCGCGCCAGCAGATGCGGCAGGCTGATGTCCTTGGTCAGGTAGTCATCGGCGCCGAGGCGCAGCCCCGAGACGATGTCGAAGTCCGAGTCGCGCGCCGAGAGGAAGATGATCGGCAGGCGCGGGCTCAGCGCGCGCAATTCGCGGCACAGCTCGAAGCCGCCCTCCGGCTCGTCGCCCAGCCCGATGTCGATCACCGCCAGGTCCGGCAGCCGCGTGCGGAAGGCCGCCAGCGCCTCCGGTCGGCCGGCGTAGGCGGCGACCTCGTAGCCCTGGCGCGCCAGCGCCTCCGCGTAGTTGGCGCGGATGGCGGCTTCGTCCTCGACGATGGCGATGCGTTTCGGCATGCGCGGACTATACCGAAATCCGCCCGGCATGGAACGCCGGAACGGCCATTGCCATTTTTTTGCCACAATTCATCGCCGCCCTGCCCGTTTCCCTCCCCGCCGGCATCCGATTCCTCCGCTTGAATGAGCATCGAACGGATGTCCGTTCGCAACGGGAAGGAGAACAACAATGAACACCCTCACGGCAGTCATCAGCGGCCGCAGGAAGCTGATGCTCGTCGAACTCGTCGCCAAGGTCGTGCTGGCCTTCGCCATCGGCCTGGCGACTTCCATCGCCCTGGCCGGCATCGTCCTGCTGCTGGCCCACGACGCGCAGGCGGCGGAACTCGTACCGATGAAGCCGAAAGAGGTGCAGCAGGGCACGCTGCTGCTGAAGTCCGAGGGCGCCACCCTCGCCGTGCCGGCGGTGGCAACGGAGGCCGAGATCCGGGTTTCCGGCATCGTCGCCCGCGCCGTCGTCAGGCAGACCTACCGCAACCCCTACGACACCTGGTTCGAGGGCCTCTACGTCTTCCCCCTGCCGGAAAACGCCGCGGTGGATCACCTGCGCATGAAGGTCGGCGACCGCATCATCGAGGGCGACATCCAGGAGCGCCAGGCCGCGCGCGCCCAGTACGAGCAGGCCAAGTCCTCCGGCCGGCGCGCCGCGCTGGTCGAGCAGGAGCGGCCGAACATCTTCACCACCAGCGTGGCCAACATCCCGCCGCGCGGCGAGATCGTCGTCGAGATCGAGTACCAGCAGACGTTGCGCTATGACTCGGGCAGCTTCAGCCTGCGCTTCCCGATGGTGGTCGGCCCGCGCTACATCCCCGGCGCGCCCGCCGAAGGCCAGGGTGCCGGCACGGGCTGGGCGCAGAACACCGATCAGGTGCCGGACGCCGCGCGCATCACGCCGCCGGTGCTCGACCCGGCGAAGCATGCGCCGACGAACCCGGTGCGCCTGAAGGTCGTGCTCGACGCCGGCGTGCCGCTCGCCCGCGTCGACAGCCCCTACCACGCCATCGTGCAGCGCGAGACGGAAGGCGGCGGCCGGGTCATCGAACTGGCCGAAGGCAGCGTGCCGGCCAACCAGGATTTCGAACTCACGTGGACGCCGGCGGCCAGCCATGCCCCGCAGGCGGCGCTGTTCACCGAGCAGCTGGGTGACAAGCGCTACGCCCTGCTCATGGTCATGCCGCCGGCGAAGGAGGTCGCCGCCGCCCGCCTGCCGCGCGAAGTGGTCTTCGTCATCGACACCTCCGGCTCCATGTCGGGCAGCTCCATCGCCCAGGCGCGCGAGGCCCTCGAGCTCGCCATCGCGCGCCTGTCCGAGCGGGACAGCTTCAACGTCATCGAATTCAACTCCTATGCGAAAGCCCTTTACGACGACGCCCGCCCGGCGACCGCCGCCAACCGCGACAACGCCGTGCGCTGGGTGCGCCGGCTGCAGGCGCAGGGCGGCACCGAGATGGCGCTGGCGCTGAACCTCGCCCTGAACGGACGCGAGAACCCCGGCCGCGTGCGCCAGGTGATCTTCCTCACCGACGGCGCCGTCGGCAACGAGGACGGCCTGTTCAAGCTGATCAAGGACAAGCTCGGCGACTCGCGTCTCTTCACCGTCGGCATCGGCTCGGCGCCCAACAGCCACTTCATGGGCAAGGCCGCGCAGACCGGCCGCGGCACCTTCACCTACATCGGCAGGATCGAGGAAGTGAAGGAGAAGATGGGTCAGCTCTTCGCCAAGATCGAGTCCCCGGTGCTGAAGGGTGTCGACATCGCCTGGTCCGGCAGCGTCGAAGCCTGGCCGAAACGCATGCCGGACCTCTATCTGGGCGAGCCCATCGTCGTCTCCGCCGCGCTCGACAAGGCGGAAGGCGAGATCAAGCTCTCCGGCCTGCGCGGCGACACGCCGTGGCACGCCACCCTCCCCTTGGCCTCCGCGCGCACGGGCAAGGGCATGGGCGTGCTGTGGGCGCGCGAGAAGATCGCCTCGCTGATCGACAGCCAGCGCGACGGCGCCAAGGAGGAAGCGGTGCGCGACGCAGTGGTGGAAGTCGCCCTCGCCCACCACCTCGTCAGCAAGTACACCAGCCTCGTCGCGGTGGACAAGACGCCGGTGCGGCCGAAGGCGGACGAGCTCCAGTCCGGCGCGATCCCGACCAACCTGCCGGAAGGCTGGGAGTACGGCAAGGTCTTCGGCGAGCTGCCGCAGGGCGCCACCGATTCGCTGTGGAACCTGCTGGCGGGATTTCTCACCCTGCTGCTGGCGATCGGGCTCTATGTCACCGCGCGGCGTCAGCCGCTTGCGCCGAGGAGGGCCTGAGATGAAAGCCATGACCTTCAGCCGCCCCGCCTCGCGCGAAGACTGGCCCCTCGGCGTCGAGTGCGCCTGGCCGGCGGCGGTGCATGCCGCGCCCGCCCGCGCCGTCGCGCGCAGCAAGATGCGGCGCTGGCAGCTCTGGCTCGCCGCCGCCGCGTTCGCCTTCAGCTTCTGGCAACTCGGACAGGGCGCTTACATCCAGGCCAAGGCCTGGCTCGCGCAGCTGCTCATCAAGCAGGCCTGGGCGCGCACGCTGGAGGGCGAGCAACACGCCAGGCCCTGGCCCTGGGCCGACACCTGGCCGGTGGCGCGCCTGGTCGTTCCCGGCCGCGAGATCGAGCGCTACGTCCTCGCCGGCGCCAACGGCCGGACGATCGCCTTCGGCCCCGGCCACGTCTTCGGCACGCCGCTGCCGGGCGAGACCGGCAACAGCGTCATCGGTGCCCACCGCGACACCCATTTCGCCTTCCTGCGCGAATTGCAGCCGGGCGAGGAGATCGTGGTTGAAAGCGCTCCAGCGCTTCGGTGGAGGCTAATGCCTGCGGAGCAGGCGTTACGCCGGAACCAAAAGTCAGCCTCTGTGACACGGCGCTACCGCGTCGCCGGCGCCGAGATCGTCGACAAGTCCGAGACCCGCGTGCTGGCGCAGCGCCTCGGCGAGTCGCGCCTGACGATGATCACCTGCTACCCCTTCGACGCCCTGCGTGCCGGCGGCCCGCTGCGCTACGTCGTCACCGCCAAAGCCATCTGAAAGGAGCCATGACATGAAAGCCCAATTTATGAAATCGTCGAGCGCCCTCTGTTTCTCCGTCGCCCTCGCCAACACGCGCGCCTTCGACGACAACGCCGGCTATCCGCGGCCGATCCTGGTGCCGCGGGTGGACAAGCTGGTCGTCGACAAGGCGCGCCGCCGCCTGACGCTGATGGGCCACAGCCGCGTCGTGCGCAGCTACCGCGTCTCGCTCGGGGCGAAAAGCAGCGCGCCGGCCGGCCGCTACGTCGTCGTCGGGCGCAACCCGAAGAGCCCCAACCACCTGGCGCTGCGGCTCGCCCGCCAGTCGCCCTCGGCGGCCGAACACGCCGGCGGCAGCCTGCAGCTGCATGGCACACCCGACTGGCTCGGTCCGCTCGCCGTCGCCCTCGCCGGCAGCGACTGGACCACCGGCGGCATCGGCCTCGCCAACGCCGACATCGAGGAGGTCTGGAACCTCGCCCAGGACGGTACGCCGGTCGTGATACGGCCCTGATTCCCCTCTGACAACCGCTGCGGGATGGCCCCTTCTCCCTGTAAAATACGGGGATGAAGCAAATCGCCATCTACGATTCCACCCTGCGGGACGGCGCCCAAGCACAGGGCATCTCGTATTCGGTGGAGGACAAGCTGAAGATCGTCGAGCGCCTCGATGCGCTCGGCGTGCGCTACATCGAGGCCGGCAACCCCGGCTCCAACCCGAAGGACCTCGAATTCTTCGAGCGCGTGCGCGGCATGAAGCTGAAGCATGCCAAGCTCATCGCCTTCGGCGCCACGCGCAAGATCGGCATCAAGGCCGAGGACGACGGCAACGTGCGCTCGATCCTCGCCGCCGGCACCGACGCCGTGGCCATCTTCGGCAAGAGCTGGGACTACCAGGTCACCGAGATCCTGCGCACCAAGCTCGACGAGAATCTGCGCATGATCGGCGACACCCTCCGCCACCTCAAGCAACAGGGCAAGGAAGTGGTGTACGACGCCGAGCACTTCTTCGACGGCTGGAAGGCCAACCCCGACTACGCGCTCGCCACGCTGAAGGCGGCGGCGGAGGCCGGCGCCGACTTTCTCGTGCTGTGCGACACCAACGGCGGCAGCTTCCCCGATTTCGTTCACGAGGTCACCCGGCAGGTCGCCGCGCAGTTCACGACGCCGCTCGGCATCCACTGCCACAACGACTGCGAAATGGCGGTGGCCAACTCGGTGGCGGCGGTGCAGGCCGGCGCGCGGCAGGTGCAGGGCACCATCAACGGCATCGGCGAGCGCTGCGGCAACGCCAACCTGTGCGCGATCATCCCGAATCTGCAGCTGAAGCTCGGCTTCGCGTGCGTCCCGCCGGAGAACATGGCCAGCCTCGCCACGGTGGCGCGCGCGGTCTCCGAGATCGCCAACATGCCGCTCAACGAGAAGGCCGCCTACGTCGGCGCCGACGCCTTCGCCCACAAGGGCGGCATGCACGTCGACGCCGTGGTGAAGAACCCGGTCTCCTACGAGCACATCGACCCCGAGCTCGTCGGCAACAGCCGCCGCACCCTGATGTCGGAAGTCGCCGGCCGCAGCACGCTGCTCGCCCGCATCCGGGCCGTCGATCCCGCGATCGGCAAGGACTCGCCCGAGACGAAGAAGATCATCGAGCGCCTGAAGCAGCTCGAGCACGAGGGCTACCACTTCGAGGCCGCCGAGCAGTCCTTCGAGCTGGTGGTGCGCAAGATGCTCGGCAAATACACGCCCTTCTTCGAGCTGGTCGAGTTCAAGGTGATGGTGAACGAGCCCTCGGCGGACAATCTGAACTCCTCGGCGATGATCAAGATCCGCGTCGGCGACGACACCGAGATCACCGCCGCCGAGGGCGACGGCCCGGTGAACGCCCTCGACAAGGCCGTGCGCAAGGCGCTCGAGCGCTTCTACCCGGCGATCGGCGAGATCCGCCTCACCGACTACAAGGTGCGCGTGCTCGATTCCAAGGAGGCCTCGGCCGCCAAGGTGCGCGTGCTCATCGAATCGACCGACCAGCGCGAGCACTGGACCACCATCGGGGTGTCGACCGACATCATCGACGCCTCCTGGCACGCGCTGGTGGATTCCATCGAGTACAAGCTGGTGCGGGAGCAGGAGGCCGGCCGCGATTAATTTGATTTGTACCCTTGCGTATACAATAGTAATATACGCTAATGATTGATCTTTCCCGGATCACCGGCTTCGATTGGGATGCCGGCAATGCACGCAAGAACGAGAAGCATGGCGTGTCGATGGCGGAGGCCGAGCAGGTCTTCTTCAACATGCCCTTGCTGCTCCTGGTGGACGAGAAGCACAGCCAGCGGGAGGCCAGGCACCACGCCCTGGGCCAGACGGACGCCGGGCGCCTGCTGCACTTGAGCTTCACCCTGCGCAAGGCCGGCAGCCTGATTCGCGTGATTTCGGCCCGGGACATGCATCGGAAGGAGCGAACGATTTATGAGCAAACCGACTAAAGCCATTCCACGATTCAAGAACGAAGCCGAGGAGCGCGCCTTCTGGGAAAGCCAGGACTCGACCGCTTACGTCGACTGGTCGAAGGCAAAGCGCGCGGTGCTGCCGAACCTGAAGCCGACCACCAAGACGATTTCCCTGCGCCTGCCACAGCACCTGCTGGATTCCATCAAGGCCGCCGCCAACGCGCGCGATGTTCCCTATCAGTCGCTGATCAAGGTCTGGCTGCAGGAAAAGCTGCACGGATAGCCGCAGGAAGCGTATCGACGCGGCTGACGACACACCGCACCCATTTTTTTACCTCAACGGGGTTCCAATAGCCCCTCTCAACGCAGCAAGGAGCCGACATGGCTGGCAAGACGCTTTACGACAAACTCTGGGAATCGCACGTCGTCCGCGAGGAATCCGACGGCACGTGCCTGCTCTACATCGACCGCCACCTCATGCACGAGGTGACCAGCCCGCAGGCCTTCGAGGGCCTGCGCCTGGCCGGCCGCAAGGCGTGGCGCAAGGAAAGCGTGGTCGCCAACCCCGACCACAACACGCCGACCGACCACTGGGACGAAGGCATCAAGGACCCGATCTCGCGCCTGCAGGTGGAGACGCTCGACGCCAACATCCGCGATTTCGGCGCGCTGGTGTACTTCCCCTTCAAGCACGCCAACCAGGGCATCATCCACGTCATCGGCCCGGAGAACGGCACCACCCTGCCCGGCATGACCGTGGTGTGCGGCGACAGCCACACCTCCACCCACGGCGCCTTCGGCGCGCTGGCCTTCGGCGTCGGCACCTCCGAAGTCGAGCACGTGCTCGCCACGCAGACGCTGGTCGGCAAGCGCTCGAAGCGCATGCTCATCCGGGTCGACGGAAAAGTCAGTCCCGGCGTGACGGCGAAGGACATCGCGCTGGCCATCATCGGCAGGATCGGCACCGCCGGCGGCACCGGCTACGCCGTCGAGTTCGGCGGATCGGCCATCCGCGACCTCTCCATGGAAGGCCGCATGACCCTCTGCAACATGGCCATCGAAGGCGGCGCCCGCGCCGGCCTCGTCGCCCCCGACGAGAAGACCTTCGAATACCTCAAGGGCCGCCAGTTCGCGCCGAAGCCCGGCGACTGGGAAAAAGCCGTCGCCTACTGGAAGACCCTGCAGTCCGACGCCAATGCCAAATTCGACGCGGTGGTCGAGCTCGACGCCGCCGCCATCGAGCCGCAGGTCACCTGGGGCACCTCGCCCGAGCAGGTGCTGCCGGTCGGCGGCCGCGTGCCCAACCCGGCGAAGGAGAAGGATGCGCAGAAGCGCGCCGGCATCGAGCGCGCGCTCGCCTACATGGGCCTGAAGGCCGACACGCCGATCCAGGACATAAAAATCGACAAGGTCTTCATCGGCTCGTGCACCAACTCGCGCATCGAAGACCTGCGCGCCGCCGCCAAGATCACCAAGGGCAGGAAGAAGGCCGCGAGCGTCAAGCAGGTGCTGGTGGTGCCGGGCTCCGGCCAGGTCAAGCGCCAGGCCGAGGCCGAGGGCCTCGACAAGATCTTCATCGACGCCGGCTTCGAATGGCGCGAGCCGGGCTGCTCGATGTGCCTGGCCATGAACGCCGACCGCCTCGCCCCGGGCGAGCGCTGCGCCTCCACCTCCAACCGCAACTTCGAAGGGCGCCAGGGCGCCGGCGGGCGCACCCACCTCGTCAGCCCCGAGATGGCCGCCGCCGCCGCCATCGCCGGCCACTTCGTCGACATCCGTAAGCAATAAGGAACGAACATGAAAGCCTTCAAATCCCTCGACGGCCTGGTCTGCCCGCTCGACCGCGCCAACGTCGACACCGACGCCATCATCCCGAAGCAGTTCCTCAAGTCGATCAAGCGCTCGGGCTTCGGCCCCTACCTCTTCGACGAGTGGCGCTATGCCGACGTCGGCGAGCCCGACATGGACTGCAGCAAGCGCCCGCTGAAGAAGGACTTCGTCCTCAACCAGCCGCGCTACAAGGGCGCGCAGATCCTCCTCGCCCGCGACAACTTCGGCTGCGGCTCCAGCCGCGAGCACGCGCCCTGGGCCATCGAGGACTACGGCTTCCGCGTCGTCATCGCGCCGTCCTTCGCCGACATCTTCTTCGGCAACTGCTACAAGAACGGCGTGCTGCCGATCGTCGCATCAGGCGCCATCGTCGACCAGCTGTTCCGCGAGTGCGCCGCGCAGAAGGGCTACCGCCTGCGCGTCGACCTCGAGACGCAGACCGTGCGCAACCCCGCCGGCGAATGGTTCCAGTTCGACATCACGCCGCACCGCAAGCACTGCATGCTCAACGGCCTCGACGAGATCGGCCTGACGCTGCAGCACGCCGACGAGATCAAGGCCTTCGAATCGAAGCACAAGGCCGCGCAGCCCTGGCTGTTCGCGTAATTCCCGCCTGAAACGTCCGCGGCCGCCCGGCCGCGGGCGCCCGACGCAAAAGTCAGTCTCCGCAACACGGCGGCATAGACTCATCTGGCGAGCCTATGCCTGCAGGACAATGGTGACAGCCTTGTATTGTGGTGTCACTATTGGTACCATCCTCGATGACGGCCATCCCGAAAATCCTCGGCCGGATGCGGCGCGAACCGGTCAATGTCCGGTTCAGCGACCTCAGGAAAGTGTGCGAGGCCCATTTCGGGAAGCCGCGCCAAACCGGCAGCAGCCATCTGGTCTTCAAGACGCCCTGGGTCGGCGATCCGCGGATCAACATCCAGGATCAGCAGGGCAAGGCCAAGGCGTATCAGGTCAGGCAGGTGCTGCTGGCGATCGACAAGCTGGAGGCCATGCGCCATGAGCGCTGATCACTACACCTATCGCGTCACCTGGTCCGCCGAGGACGGCGAGCACGTCGGCCTGTGCGCCGAGTTCCCGTCGCTGTCCTGGCTGGCAAAAACACCCGAAGCCGCCCTGAAGGGCATCCGCCAGATCGTCGCCGAAGCGGTGGCCGACATGCAGGCCTCCGGCGAAACCGTTCCCGTGCCGCTGGCGGAGAAGCACTACAGCGGCGAGTTCCGCGTGCGCATTCCGCCGGAAGTCCATCGCTCGCTCGCCATCCAGGCCGCCGAGCAGGGCGTCAGCCTGAACCGGCTCGCCAGCGCGAAGCTGGCGGCCTAAGCCTTATTAGAATGCAAAGCATACAAATGGGCGACAAACCCATCAGGACAAAAAGCGAATACGAGGCAGCGCTCGCTGAAATCGAAAGCTTGATGACGGAGCAGCGCAACACTCCCGGTGGCAATCGGCTGGACAGCCTGGCAAAACTGGTGGAAGCCTACGAGAAAGACGAGCTCAGCTCGGTAGCTACCAAGTCCGAGCTGGCGCGGTTGAAGGCCGCAGCAAGGTCGACCAACATCAAAGGCCACGCCGACAAGCGGCGCGGCTCCTGATCCACAGCCCCTATCCGAACACCCGCGTTAGCGCCTCGTAGTCCGACAGCTCCCAACACCCGATCACGAACGCACGAACGCCAGCAGCGGCCCGTAATCCTTGCCGTCGGCAGCGCGCAAGGCTGCGAGATAGCGCTGCCGCACTTCGCCGTCAGCAACCAGGTTCCCCGCACCCCAGGAGAAACGCGCCGCGCCGTGCTGCACCAGCAGCAAATCCGCCATGGTCCGCGACAGCCGGCCATTGCCGTTCGCGAAGGGATGGATCGCCACCAGCCGGTGACTGAACCGCGCCGCGATTTCGTCGAGCGGGTAGCTCTCGCATTCAAGCTGCGTCTTCACGTCCTCGCATAGATCATGCAAGGCCGGCTGGATGCGCAGCGGGTCCACGCCGATGTTCTTCTCGGTGGTGCGGAATTTTCCCGCCCAGCGCCAAGTGGTGCCGAACATGCGCTTGTGCAAGGCGCAGATGAACTCGTTGCCGAGCAGATTCTTGTGTCGCCGCCCGAAAGCCCAGCGCTCCCCCTCGATGATGTTCACCATCTCCCACTCGTTCAACTGGCCGTGGTTGGCGATGTGCGAGGGAATCAGCCCGGCCGCCTCGTCGGGGTCGAGCGGCGTGGCGCCGGGCGGATAGTCGAGATTCATTGCCATAGCTTGCGCGCGCTTCCCCTCAGCAAGGATTCAGTCAGCAACTTGCGCTGGCGCTCGCGTTCCTTTGCCGACACGCCTTGCGCCTCCAGCTTCATGGAATGGTCCGTCGGTTGCAGCATGGCCTCGGCGAGCGCGTCGGCGCGGCGCTCGCGCAGATCGTCGAGCGTGCCGTGCTCCGGCACCAGCGCATAGACCATGCGACAACCCATCGCCCGCGCCAGGCGATCCAGGCTGTCGAGCGTGATGCGGCGATCGGCCTCGGCCCGCTCGAAATCCTGCACCGATTGCCGGCTGATGCCGGCGCGCGCACCCAGTTGCGCTTGCGTCATGCCCAGCGCTTCACGGATCGCGCGCACCCATCCACCCCGCGGCGGCATGGCTGCCCCCGGGCTCGGGTAAGCCTGCAGCGCATCGGAAAGCTGCATTCGCTTGAGTTTCTTATTTGAATCAATCATCAGACGCTCCTTGGGCAGGCTATAACCTGCCTATGAGAGGTTATTGTGCCGGCTATAACTGGCTAATGTCAAGAATAATGCTGGCTATAACCGGCATATAACCCCCCTACCCGAACACCCGCGCCAGCGCCTCGTAGTCCGACAGCTCGTTGTACAGATCAAGTCAGCCCAGATTGGCTATCCGCCGCAGCCGCGCAGCAACTTCCGTCACGCGCTCCGGCAGGGTGGCGTCCTGGGGCAGCAAGCCCGGCAGATGGTTCATGAAGTTCGGCATCGCCAGCAGTGCGGCGCACTTGCCGGCCAAGTGGCTTCTCAGTTCCCCATCAACGCGCGCGATCTCATCCGACAGCTCCGGACGTCCGTCAATGACATTGATGATGTCTTCGAGATCGTGGCTGCCGAGAAGGTCTTCGGCACCGCGGTCGACGAACGCCTCGAACTTGGTGGCGACGAAGAGCGGTGCGGCGATCAGCCGTATGGTCAAGCCGCTGGGCAGCGCCCGATTCTCTGCCGTCGTCATCGCCAGCGGATACCAGCGATTGGAAAATCCGAGAATGCCGGGCGCGGTGGGCATCAGGTCGACTTCGATTTCCCGATAGCGCCAGCGGCAGATCGGCGCATCCGCACCCATGTCGCGCGCGAAGCCCTTCGCGGCGAATTTCTTCTCCATCCGGTGATAGTCCTGCAGCGTGGCAACTTCCACCACCAGGTCCACGTCGTAGGTCACCCGCGCCGACGCCGCAGCCGGATCGCTCATCAGCAAGCCCACCGCGCAACCGCCGACGAAAACCAGATCCTCGCGCAGCGCGCCGAGCACATGCGCGATCAACTCGACCTTGGCGAGGTTCGGGTCCTGCGGATTCACTTGAAATACGCTTCCAGCAGATCGCGCGCGGCATTGCGCTCGCGTGCCTGGCCGAAGCGGATCGCATCGAACAGCGCAAGCAGCGCATAGAGCTTTTCGTCGCGCAGCGCCGCATCGGGTACAGAAGGGTACAGAGGCGCGAGGCCGACGCCGCGCGCCGTGCCCTTGGCGCTCGGCCAAACCGGCACCGGATCGGATGAAGGTGCAATCACTTCATTCAGCGGCGGCGCGGCATAGCCGGTCGGGACACCGCGCGTCAGCGATCCCCATACTGCCGGAAACGCATACTTGGCGCCGCTCAGCAGGAATTCCTTGAGCGGTGCCTTCAGGATCACCGGGCGGCGCTCCTGGAAAATCAGCAGCCGCGCAGCCACCGCACGCTTCAGCGCACCATGCACCGCCGAGACGGCCAACCCCGTTTGCGCCGCCAAGTCGAGATAGGTGACCGCCCCTTCGCCGCGACTGAGCAGGGCCAGCAGGACAAACAGATCCTGCGGCTTGAGAACCAGTTGCCGGTTGCTGATCTTGGCCATTTTCTTATTTCACGAAATGAGAAAATACAACAATAACCATAATAAATAAACAGGTTACTGTCAATATTCTCAATTCGCGAATAGCGAATACGGGATAACCCCCTACCCGAACACCCGCGCCAGCGCCTCGTAGTCCGACAGCTCGTTGTACACCTGCGCCGAGAGGCGCGCCCAGAGGCGACCGGCTGCGGGGAGGATCGGCACCTCGATGCGGTGCTCGTCGAGCAGCCGCCGGCGCCAGCGGCGCGCGGCTTCCTCGCTGCCGGCCTCGTCGACGGGCAGCGGCAGCGACACCAGCGGCGCGCCCGAGCGGTGGCGCAGGCGATGCATCGCCGCCCCTGGCCAAGGCGCGAAAGCGCCGCTGTCGACCAGCCTCCGGCGCAGCGCGGAGAACGCCGCCCAGTCCGCCACGGCGACGCCGAAATCGACGTCCCGCGTTTCGCGGCCCGGTTCGATGCCGTAGCCGTGCCTCAGCCACAGATCCCGCGCCGCCGCGCCGATCAGCAGGCAATCGGTTTCCGCGACATCGCCCGCCTCGCGCAGCGCGCGCACCACCTCGGCCGGCGGCCGCAGCTCAGGCCTTTCCGAGAAATCCGGCAAGGTATTCGTCATGGATCATCCGTGCCGTCTCGATGCAGCGGCCGTCACCGGTCGCCAGCAGATCGGCGTAAATCAGCAGGGGCGGCACCAGGCCCGGCAGCCGCGCATCGCCGGGAAAATCCCAGAACTGCCGGCGCACCTCGACCACCGCCTTGCGTCCCGGCTCGGTCTCCTTGGCAAAACGCAGTTGTGCCGCCAGCTTTCCGGGCAGCTTCTTCGCATACAGCGTCAGCTCGCCCGGGCGCAGATAGCCGGTGGCGATCGCCGCGGCCGGCTCGCCGCCCCACAGCGCGCCATGCTGGGCCAGCGGCCAGTTTTCCCAGCCGTCGAACGTCTCGACGTTGAAGCGGCCGATCAGCATGCGCGGCCGCAACAGGCGGGCATAAGCCTCCGTCCATTGCGCCAGCAGTCTGTGGGCATCGACCAGCTTGCGCGTGCCGCGCTTGCCTTGCACATCGCGGACGAAGCCCAGCCGCTGCAGATCGGCCATCACCCAGCCCACCGTGCCATGCGCCACGCCCGCCCGCCGCGCCAATTCGCGATAAGGCAGCTCGTGCGCGGCGGGATCGGCCAGCAGGGCGAACAGCACCTGCAGGCCGCCGGGCTGAAATGCGCGCCCGATCTCGGGGGCGAACGGCTTCTCCGCGGGACGTTGTCCCTTCACCCACACCAACAGGGGCGGCTGGTTGAGCCAGGCGTTGCCCGCCGCGTCGAGAAACTCCACCCCGGCTTCGCGCAGGCGCTCGGCCATGGGCGGCGTCACGTAATCCGTCACCAGCAAGGCCGGCGGCTTCAGCTGCGCCAGTTGATGCAGCGCCGCGCCGAGCGTGGCCGGCGTCAGCGCCCGCTTCGTCTCGACGGTATAGGCGATCCGCTGCCCGCCATGCCGGATCTCGATCCTGGCATCCTCGCGCAGGACCTGCCGCCGGCGCTCGCGTGCAATCGCCTTGGCATCGAGGCCAAGGTCCCGCGCCGCCAGGAGCGCGTTGTCGATCAATGCGAGTTCGCGTTTGTCCATTTACCTGCAATATCCATTAATGATGGACAGTTGTCAATAATGGACAATCAGGCCCGGCAGAAAAGTCAGTCCCCGCGACACGGCGATGTCGGGTTTGCCGGTTGCCAAACAAACAAGCATTTTGTTCAGCAACCGGCATGTGGTGACAAAAGGCACACAACAGCGTAGTTTTGAAACAGGATGAACGCGATGTCGAAGATTGACGCCTGCGAAGCGGAAGTGCTCGAAGCCTTCGAGAAGGGCAAGCTCAAGTCCGTGGCCACGAAAGCCGAACTGGCCCGGCTCAAGGCCGCGGCGCGAGCCACCGCCATCAAGGATCGCCGGGTGAACATCCGGCTGTCCTCCATCGACCTCAACGACATCCAGGTCAAGGCGATGGAAGAAGGGATTCCCTACCAGACCCTCATCGCCAGCGTGCTGCACAAGTACGTCACCGGCCGCCTGGCCGAGAAACCCGCACGCCCGGCCGCCGTCGCCAAAGGCCGCGCCGACAAGCGGCGCGGCTGATTCCCGGCGGAAAGTCAGTCTCCGCAACACGGCGGCCGCAGCCCTTGCCATAGTCCCGTATTGGGACTATGATGCCGTTCATGCGTGTCATAGCCCTGCGCACGATCAAGCAGTTCATCGGGAAGCACGACGATGCGCGCGAGCCGGCGCTGGCGTGGTACCGGCAGGTGCTCGGGGCGGACTGGGCATCGCCGGCCGACGTGAAGCGCGAGATCGGCAGCGCCAGCATCCTGAAGGACGGCCGCGCGGTGTTCAACATCGGCGGCAACAAGTACCGGATCGTGGTCTGGATCAACTACCCCTACCGGGTCGTTTACGTCAGGTTCATCGGCACGCATCGGCAGTACGACGCAATCGACGCGCAGACGATATAGGCAAGCGAGGCATTCGAATGGACATCAAACCGATCAGGACCAAACGCGACTACGAAGCGGCGCTCGGGGAAATCGAGCGTCTGATGACGGCGAAGCGCAACACGCCCGAGGGCGACCGGCTGGACGTTCTGGTCACCCTGGTCGAAGCCTACGAAGCCAGGCATTTCCCGCTCGACCTGCCCGATCCGGTGGAAGCCATCAAGTTCGTCATGGAGCAGCGCAACCTCGCCGTCAAGGACCTGGTACCTTACATCGGCCGGCCGAACCGGGTGTACGAAGTGCTCAACCACAAGCGCCCGCTGACCCTGGCCATGGCCTGGAAGCTGCACAAGGGACTGGGCATCCCGGCGGAATCCTTGATCAAACAGGCGGCGTAGAACAGCCCGGCTGATTCGCCTCTATGCCAGTTCCCATAATCGATCTCTTTGCCGGACCGGGAGGTCTCGGGGAAGGATTTGTCTCTCTGAAGGGTCATAGGAAACAGCCATTCTTCGAGATCGGTCTTTCCATCGAAAAGGACACTGTTGCACATCGAACGTTGACACTCAGAGCAGTCTTCAGGCGTCTGCGAGGCACCAAGGACGTCAAGCACTACTACAGCTACATACGGGGCGAGATCGACGAGGCCACTTTCCTCGGAATCGCTGCCATAGCCAAGGCTTTTAAGCATGCTGCCACCGAGGCGAGGTGCTTGGAGCTGGGAAAGTCCGATGAAGCCAGCATCGACAGGGAAATCCGTGCAGCACTGAAGGGACAGGAAACGTGGGTGCTGATCGGTGGCCCTCCCTGCCAAGCATATTCCTTGGCAGGGCGCTCCAGGCGAGCCAACGACAAGGACTTTCACAAGGACGTAAAGCACTTTCTCTACAGGGAGTACCTAAGGATCATCCAGGTACACAAGCCCACTATCTTTGTGATGGAGAACGTCAAGGGATTGCTCTCCTCGAAGCACTCTGGCAACCCGATGTTCGAGAAGATCATTGCGGATCTATCGGCACCTACCGAGGGGCTCGAGTATGAAATTCGCTCTTTCACCAAGAGGGGAAGCAGTGGTTCGCTGGAGCCCACCGACTACATCATCCATTCCGAACGCTATGGGATACCACAGAGCAGGCATCGAGTAATCCTGCTTGGAGTGAGGAAGGGTTTGGGCATGCCACAACATCAGTTGCTGACGCCAGTATCCAGGCCCGTTTCTGTCAGGCAGGCTATTGACGATCTCCCTCGAATCCGCAGCCGACTGTCGAGAGGCGACTCATTGGAAACCTGGCGAAAGGCTGTTCAGGCTGCCCCCTCTTACGTCAGAGGATGGCGGACAGAAAACGAGTCCACCACAATGATTAAGATAATGCGTGCCTTTGCCGCTGCAGCAAAAAGTACCTCGACCGGAGGAGCCTTCATTTCACGGGACCACAGAAGGCCGAAAAAACCAACGGAACTTCAGCGATGGCTACATGACCGAAGCTTGGGCGGGGTCTGCCAGCATGAGGCGCGCGCGCACATGGCATCAGACCTCGCCCGCTATCTTTTCTCGGCAAGCTTTGCTCATCTGTGGGGGTATCCCCCTCGGCTGGATGTATTCCCTCACAAACTGCTTCCCGATCACATCAACGTGCACGTTGAACAAGAATCCGAAACCATCCCGTTCAATGATCGCTTTCGGGTGCAATGCAGGAACGAACCAGCCACGACGGTGGTTGCACACATTGCCAAGGACGGCCACTACTACATCCATTACGATCCCTCCCAGTGCAGGAGTCTCACGGTCAGAGAGGCTGCACGACTCCAGACATTTCCCGACAACTATTTCTTCGCAGGCAACCGCACGGAACAGTACACCCAGGTTGGCAATGCCGTACCTCCACTGCTTGCCCACAAGCTGGCCGGGATCGTGCGCAGCCTCCTGAATGAGATGCACAGGAGGAAGCGGAGGCATACGAGCGGTTCTGTACAGACAGGGCTGGCGGGGAACGTGTGGCGGAACCTGCCGGATGAGGTCCAAGTTTCGTTGCTTGCCGAAGCGGATCAGCCAGTGACCTGACCAATCACCAAAATATCCTCATTGCCATGCAGCCACTTCTCAGCCGTTTGCGCAGTATCCTCGACCGAATGCTTCAGCGCGCATTCCCAGATGACTGCCACGCGCCAGCCAAGAGAGTGGAGCATCTCCACATGGCGCCTGTCGCGATCGACATTCCCCTGAAATTTCTGCCTCCAGAACTCCTCGTTGGTCCTAGGAGTAGTTGTGTAGCGACAGCCTTCATGGCGGTGCCAGAAGCAACCGTGGACGAACACCACCGCCCTGTACTTCGGGAACACAAGGTCGGGAGAGCCGGGCAACTTGCGCACATGAAGTCGATATCGAAACCCTCTGGTGAAAAGAAGGGAGCGAAGCGTTCGTTCCGGCCAAGTGTGCTTTCCGCGAATGCTCGACATCATGCGGCTGCGCTGCGGTGTAGTCTGGACGCGCATTGTCTCTTAGTGGTATTCCACCTGAATGTCTGCGGAAAACAGCGGCTCCGTGCGTCTGACAAGCAATCCGGACGAATGAAGACAGTGCACGAGGCAACGTTCGGAAGCTTAACATGCTGCTGATTCACGAGAAATCACGAGGGGGAGATTGATGGCTCGCGAACACAAGCATCCACCGAGCGCCGCCTGCCTATCAGCATCGATGAGGGATCTCGGGTACTCGCTCGAGACGGCTATCGCCGATCTGATCGACAACAGCATTTCCGCCGGTGCAGACACCATTGACACCATCTGTGACGTATCTGGTGAGCATCCCGTGGTAGTCATTCTCGACAATGGCAAAGGAATGACAGAGGTCGAGTTGCTGGCTGCAATGCGTCATGGAACCGGAAATCCACGACAGTATCGTTCGCCGCAGGATCTTGGGCGCTTTGGACTTGGCCTGAAGACAGCCTCGTTTTCCCAGTGCCGTTCGCTAACAGTCGTGAGCACAAGAGACGGGGCCATCTGCGGGGCCGAATGGGACCTGGACCGCATCGATGCCGTCGACGACTGGATACTTTCCATATTGGACGAAGAGGACATCCATTGTTTACCTTATGTCGAACGACTCGGCAGCCAAGGCACAGCCATCATCTGGAGGAAGCTCGACCGATTGATGGAAGATGAGGCGGGGAATCATAGGGACGAGATTGTCAACGAAAAGCTGGAAGCTGTGGGAAGACATCTGTCCCTTGTCTTCCATCGATTCCTCTCTGGTGAGGTCAAGGGACATCCCAGGATATCGCTAACCATCAACGGCCACCCGATCACGGCATTCGACCCCTTCTGCCGAAAGAACCCTGCCACTCAGGTGCTTCCGGAGGAGATCGTCCGCATCGGCGAGGCCGAGGTGCGCCTGCAGCCTTATGTACTGCCACACCACAGTCGCCTTTCCGCATCAGAGTACGACTACTATCAGGATCGCAGCGATTTCATCTCCAATCAGGGGAGCTACGTCTATCGAAACGGGCGCCTGATGGCCTGGGGCGACTGGTTCAGACTGGTGCCGAAAGGTGAGGCCACCAAGCTGGCGAGGGTTCAGATCGACTTTCCCAACAGTCTGGACGAAGCCTGGACCATTGACATCAAGAAATCACGTGCTCGCCCACCACATGCGGTGCGAGAGCGCTTGCGTCAGATCATTGCCAGGATCACTGGGCGAAGCGTGACGGTACATCGTGGGCGTGGGCAGAGACTGTTCCAGGAAATCCAGGCTCCTTTCTGGGAGCGCTATGCCGATCACGACGGTATCCGTTTCGCGATCAACGGACAGCACCCGCTAATCGCATCGCTGGGCACAAGACTCTCGCTCGAGAATAATGACCTACTTCGTGTCCTGCTCGATTCGATATCCGCTTCCCTGCCGGTGGAGATGATCTATTCCGATTACTCGACCCATCCACGCGAGATCAACCAGAAGGCGGTGGATGATAACCAAGCTCTGGAGCGCCTGAAGAGCCTCAAGCAGGTGCTCTATGGGGATGGGCCAGGCGATCCGGATGCCTTTCTCCAGATCGTGCGCTCGACACATCTTTTCGATGGCCAGATTGGGTTGGCCGAAAAATTCATCAGCGAGAATTTTTCATGAGCGTGACGATCATCACAGAAGAACGAAACATCGCCAATGCGCTCATATCAGGTTTGGCCAATATGCCCCAAACGCCAACGCGAGCGCAGGTAGAGGAGAAAGCGCGACAGATAGCTGCGATTTTTGGCTATACGGGTGACCTCCGCAATATCGTCACCGAGGCGATGGTATCGGTAGACACGCGCATGGGAGCTGGCGTTTCGCTGGTTGATGTCACTGCAAAGCATGATGATCAGTGGGTCCACAAGCGCGAAAGCATCAATTGGGCCTATGCAAAATCCTATGAGGAATTTCTTCGCAATGAAGGCTGGCCTCCGCAGATGGTCCAGTCGCTGAGCGACGTGACGACCCGCATTCTCGGCCATCTACAAGATCCCCTGAGCGAGGGCACAACCTGGTGCCGCCGTGGCCTCGTCATTGGCCATGTGCAATCGGGCAAGACGGCCAACTACACGGGCCTGATAGCGCGCGCTGCTGATGCCGGCTACAAGTTCATCATCGTCATCGCCGGCATACACAACAATCTGCGCAAGCAGACGCAGCAACGCATCGATGAAGCCTTCATCGGTCGATCAAGCGATCCCGAGGACCGACGAAATATCGGCGTAGGCCTCGCGCCAGGATATCCTCATCCGGCGACGCTCACCAACGTCAACGAGGATTTCAACAAGAACACGGCTGCCAAGAGCGGTTGGAAGCTCAATGACTTCAGCAAACCGATTATTCTGGTCATCAAGAAGAACGTCACGACGCTCACAGCACTGCACAAATGGCTAAAGGAGCTGAACGCCGAGGGAGACGGCCGGATATCCGATGTGCCGATGCTACTGATCGACGACGAGGCCGACAACGCTTCCATTAACACGAACAAGGAGGATCTGGATCCGACCCGGACGAATGCAATGATCCGTCGCATCCTGGGGCTGTTCGCGAAATCGTGTTATGTCGGCTACACGGCGACCCCGTTCGCCAACATCTTCATCAACCCAGACGCCTATGACGCTGATGTGCGTGAAGAGCTGTTCCCACGCGACTTCATCTATTGTCTAGATGCACCAACGACATATTTTGGTGCCGAGAAAGTATTCCTCGACGAGGAGACCAGTCAATCTATCGTGAGGTCGATCGACGACTGCGAAGACATCATCCCCTACACACACAAACGCGACGATCCTGTCCAAGAGTTGCCACCCAGCCTCTATCGCGCGCTCGACGAGTTCATTGTCGCCCGTGCCATCCGAAACCTGCGTGGGCAGACCGGGAGACATTGCTCAATGATGGTCAATGTGTCGCGGTTTGTACCAGTGCAGAAGGCCGTGCGTGACTTCCTGAGTCTCAGAAAGAAAAGGATCAAGGAAGCTGTCCAGGCCAACTACGCGATGCCAGAAGACGTTTCCTCAAGAAACACATACATGCAGGATTTGAAGCAGGCCTTCGATGACGAGTATGCTGCTGCCGGCTTCTCTTGGCCGGAGGTGAAGACAGTCCTCAATGGAGTTTTCGAGCACCTTCACCTCTATGTCATCAACAGCAAGAGTGATGAGGTGCTCGACTACCCCCGGTACGAGAAGGAAAGAGTCGGACTGACCGCGATCGCAGTCGGTGGCCTGAGTCTTTCACGTGGCCTGACCATCGAGGGGCTGACTGTCAGCTATATGTACCGCAACACGAGGATGTACGACACCCTCATGCAGATGGGTCGCTGGTTCGGCTACCGCCCTGGCTTTGAGGATCTCTGTCGCGTCTATCTCTCACGCGATTCGATCAACTGGTATTCCCACATTGCACAGGCCACAGACGAGCTCACGCAGCAGGTCAAACGTATGAGGCGTGACGGACTAAGCCCGCGTCAATTCGGACTCTATGTCATGGCCCATCAGGACAGTCTTCTGATCACGGCCGCGAACAAGATGCGGAGTGGCGAGAAGGTGAAATTCCGTCAGAATTACAGCGGTCGTATGCTGGAGAGTTACATCGTATCGACCGATAGCGGCGCAAACACTAGCAATTTTGCTCTGGTTGAGAAATTTTGGCGTGAAGGCTTTGGTGGTCTCCCGCCCGCCAACACCACCAAAGGGATCTTTTTCAAAGATGTGCCGGTCGAGAAGATCGAGGATTTTCTGATCGCCTTTCAGGCGCACAGTCAGTTCGCCGACCGAAAGGCCGACATCATTGCCTATCTGCGCACACTCGCTGAGCAACATCCCGCTGGTGATGTGCTTCTCATATCACCGCAGGGCGACGAAAGCGGCCTCTTCAGGTTGAATGGCCAGTCGCGCGTGGTTGCCGACCTTCAGGGCACTGCATGGCGATTGAACAAGGATCGTGTTGCATCACGCGGTGACGAGAAGCTGGGCCTTTCGCCAGAGCAACAGGCAGCGGCAAAGGCATTGGCCGCTTCCGGAGACAATCCGGTCGCTCCTTCGGACACGCATTACCGCGAGATCCGAAACAAACCACTGCTGATGATTCACAGCCTAGACCCGCATGGAGATCCCCGTGTCAAAGGGCCAATCTCTGCGTTCGGTGTCAGCTTTCCCCCCGGCCACTATGGCACCGAGATCGAAGTCGTTGCGAACCGAGTCTGGCTCGAAAGGATGCAGGGTGCTCCGGACGACCCCGATGACGAGGAGGATTACGATGCCTGATTCTTCGCCGTGGGATGACATTGCCGTTCCTAGCTCCGACTTCAATGTCCGTCAGATTGCGGGGAAGACGGCCGTTCCCTGCTTCTGGGGACGCGATGCCGGGGGCGCCTGCCTGTTCATCGTGGAGCTTCAGGGCGACCACGCAGCCCAGTACCGAAAGAATGCGATCACGGTAAACGGCATCGACATTGATCTTCGTGCCGGCGATCAGGGACAGCAGCGCTTGGTCCTAGCTCTTGAAAGACAGGTCGATCGCGACCTCTTCGAGGGACTCTGCCGTACGCTTGCATCCTCGCTCGAGCACGCCGCCGACTCGGCTAGTTCGCTCGCAGTTTCGCTGGCACATGTCCGTCGATGGAAGACCTTCCTGGCCGGACGCAGTCAGCATCTGTCGGCCGAGGAAGTCCGTGGCCTCTTCGCCGAGATTACCTTTCTGCTGGAGCTGCTCGACCGGCAGATGCCGAGCACTGCCGCTGTTGAAGCCTGGCTCGGCCCGGACAGATCACATCAGGATTTCATCTTTGGCGACACAGCCGTCGAGATCAAGTCGCTCTCGGGCGCGGAGCGGAACACCGTCCGCATTTCATCGGAAGATCAGCTCGAATCACTGAACGATGCACTGTTTCTGCGCATATATCGGCTGAGCAGTCTGGTCGATGCGGCAGGTATCTGTTCGCTCAATGAGATCGTCGCCACAGTTCAGGCGCGACTTGGTGAGGCGGATGCCGTCGAGGCCTTTGACCGAAAGCTGGTCGCAAACGGCTACGCGCCGCTCCCCGACTACGATCAGCCGCGCTTTGTCGTCAGCGAAGTGCGCAGCTATCGTGTCAGAGAGGGATTCCCGCGCCTCATGCGGTCGCAACTTCCGGCAGGAATAGCGAGCGTGGCTTACGACATCAAGCTTGAAGCCATTGCATCTTATGAATGCGATGCTGCTGCCGTCTTCGGGGGGGGATGATGGGGCAGACCATCGAGGAGTTCTTCCACGACTTCCGCCAGGAACTACTGGCGGGAGCCGAGGCCAATGGCAGCTTTCAGCTTTCCGAGTTCATGGAGGCCGTCGCGAACGAACTTGTCGAGACGGGCTTCTCGGAAGGGTTCGAGCTCTGCCACTTCCGGGCTCAGCGCGGCATGCGCGTGGATGGATACTGGTTCAATGACGAGGGAGTCCTGGATCTTTTCATAGCGGACTTTGATTCCCGCAGCGAACTGGCATCTCTGACCAAGACGGAAGTGGAAGCGGCATTCAGACGCCCCGTCAACTTCTTCGAGGCGAGCATCAACAAGGGCCTGGCCGGTGAACTGGAAATCACATCGCCAGAGTACGGCCTTGCCAGACAAATTTCCGATCGCAGGGACGCCATTCGTCAGCTCAACCTAGTTCTCATCTCCGAGCGGACTCTCAGCGAGCGAATTCAGGGGTTCCCCGATACGGTAGTGGCAGGAATTCCAGCCACTTACCAGATCTGGGACATCTCGCGGCTTCATCGTCAGCGGAGTTCCCGCAGCCACAAGGAGCCGCTCGACTTGGACTTCGAGCAGATGTTCGGCAAGGGTATTGCCTGCCTTCCCGCGCACCTTGGGACGGATGCCTACCAGTCCTATCTCATGGTAATGCCCGCTGAAGTGCTGGCAATCCTGTACGAGAAGTTCGGGGCTCGTCTGCTCGAACAGAACGTTCGAACATTCCTGCAGGCTCGCGGCAATGTGAATCAGGGAATAAGGGCAACAATCATGAACGAGCCGGGGATGTTCTTTGCCTACAACAACGGAATCACTGCCACTGCACAGAGTGTCGAAACCGGGGTGACGGATTCCGGCCTTGCGATCACGAAGGTTGTTGATCTCCAGATCGTCAACGGCGGCCAGACCACCGCGTCACTGTTCCATACACGGAAGCGGGACAAGGCAGATCTTTCGCAGATATTTGTCCAGTTGAAGCTGTCCGTCATCGACAGCCAGCAGAGTGAAACGGTCGTCCCAAGGATATCGGAGTATGCGAATACCCAAAATCGGGTGAATGCCGCCGACTTCTTCTCAAACCATCCGTTCCATGTGCGGATGGAAGGGTTCTCCCGGCGCATCTGGGCGCCGGTGCAAAGGGGAGCCCAGCGTGAGACGCGGTGGTTCTATGAGCGGGCACGCGGTCAGTATGCCGATGCACAGTCCAAACTTACGCCTGCCGAACAGCGTCGCTTCAAGGCTGAGCACCCCAAGCCGCAGATGTTCACGAAGACAGACCTTGCGAAGTTTGAAAATGTCTGGGATGACCACCCTAGGTGGGTGAACCTCGGCTCCCAGAAGAATTTCGCGCGGTACGCCGCACGCATCGGCGCCGAATGGGAGAAATCATCAGATGCATTCAACGAATTCTATTTCAAAAGGGCTGTCGCCCGCGGGCTGATCTTCCGCGCAACGGAACGCATCGTTTCTGCTCAGCCCTGGTACAACGGCGGATACCGCGCCAACATCGTAGCCTACACACTGGCGGTAATTGGCGACATCATTAAGCGTAGGAAGGAAAGCATCGACTTTCTGGGTATCTGGAATGCCCAGAAGATCGATCCTGTGCTCGAAAGCACCATCGCTGTCGTGTCTGGGGAGGTAAACGATGACATCATCAAACCGCCGCATGGCATCTCGAACATTTCCGAATGGTGCAAAAAGGAGGCGTGCTGGACGAGGCTACAGGCTCGGACAGAAGCCATTGCCAATCTCCTCCCACCGGAGTTTTTTGAGCGACTTGTTTCGCTCGACGATCAGACTGCGACCGCGCGAACCGCGAAACAGACACAGAGGATCGACAACGGCATCGAGGCACAGAAAAGGGTGCTGGCTGTCCCTGCTACGGAATGGGCTCGCCTTCATCAGTCTCTGCTCGCAAAGGACCTGCTCACGCCCAAGGAAATTGGTGTTCTCAAGGTAGCCATGCAGATTCCTGTCAAACTTCCGACCGAGAAACAGAGTCTGGTGCTGCTGGATATTCTCGACAAGGGACGGATGGAGGGCGTGATCGCCGACGAATACTGACGTCAGGATTGATGAATTACAGATATTTCTTGAAGCGCTCCTTTCCGTACGACCAAAACAAAAAAGGCAGCCGAAGCTGCCTTTTCTTTTTTGCTGTTGCCTACGCTCAGTGCCGCGGCTTGCGCAGTTTCTGGATGGCGGCGAGCTGGGCGATGGCTTCGGCCAGTTCGGCCTGGGCCTTGGCGTACTCGAGTTGCGAGGTCTTGTTCTGCAGGGCTTCCTCTGCCTTCTTCTTGGCGTCGAGGGCCTTGGCTTCGTCGAGGTCCTTGCCGCGGATGGCAGTGTCGGCCAGCACGGTGACGAGGTTGGGCTGCACTTCGAGCATGCCGCCGGCGACGAAGACGAGCTCTTCGTGGCCGTCCTGCGTCTTGACGCGGACGACGCCCGGCTTGATGCGGGTGAGCAGCGGCGTGTGGCCGGGCATGATGCCCAGCTCGCCGGCTTCGCCCGGGAGAACGACGAACTCCGCCAGACCCGAGAAGATCGATTCTTCCGCGCTGACGATGTCGACGTGTACGGTCATTGCCATGGTTACCTTTCCCTATTTCCCTCTTTCCCTCTCCCCGGCCCTCTCCCGCTTGCGGGAGAGGGAGGGAAGTCCGTTATTGCAGGGTCTTGGCCTTCTCGAAGGCTTCGTCGATGGTGCCGATCATGTAGAAGGCCTGCTCGGGCAGGGCGTCGCACTCGCCATTCACGATCATCTTGAAGCCGCGGATGGTTTCCTTCAGCGGCACGTACTTGCCGGCGGAACCGGTGAACACTTCCGCGACGAAGAAGGGCTGCGAGAGGAAGCGCTGGATCTTGCGGGCGCGGCCGACGACGAGCTTGTCTTCCGGGGCCAGTTCGTCCATGCCGAGGATGGCGATGATGTCGCGCAGTTCCTTGTAGCGCTGCAGGGTGGCCTGCACGGCGCGGGTCGTGGAGTAGTGCTCCTCGCCGACGACGTTGGGGTCGATCTGGCGGCTGGTGGAATCCAGCGGATCCACGGCGGGGTAGATGCCCAGCGCGGCGATGTCTCGCGAGAGCACGACGGTGGCGTCGAGGTGGCCGAAGGTGGTGGCAGGGCTCGGGTCGGTCAAGTCGTCGGCAGGCACGTACACGGCCTGGATCGAGGTGATCGAGCCGGTCTTGGTGGAGGTGATGCGCTCCTGCAGGCGGCCCATTTCCTCGGCCAGCGTCGGCTGGTAGCCCACGGCGGAGGGCATGCGGCCCAGCAGCGCGGACACTTCGGTGCCGGCCAGGGTGAAGCGGTAGATGTTGTCGACGAACAGCAGCACGTCGCGGCCTTCGTCGCGGAAGTGCTCGGCCATGGTGAGGCCGGTCAGCGCGACGCGCAGGCGGTTGCCGGGGGGCTCGTTCATCTGGCCGTACACCAGGGCGACCTTGTCGAGAACGTTGGACTCCTTCATCTCGTGGTAGAAGTCGTTGCCCTCGCGGGTGCGCTCGCCCACGCCGGTGAACACGGAGTAGCCGGAGTGCTCGATGGCGATGTTGCGGATGAGCTCCATCATGTTCACCGTCTTGCCGACGCCGGCGCCGCCGAACAGGCCGACCTTGCCGCCCTTGGCGAACGGGCAGATGAGGTCGATAACCTTGATGCCGGTCTCGAGCAGTTCCTGGCTGGGGGCCAGGTCGTCGAAGGCGGGGGCCTTCTGGTGGATGGAGCGGCGGTCTTCGGTGCCGACCGGGCCGGCCTCGTCGATGGGCGCGCCGAGCACGTCCATGATGCGGCCCAGGGTGGCCTTGCCGCAGGGCACCATGATGGGCTTGCCGGTGTTGCTGACCACCAGGCCGCGGCGCAGGCCCTCGGAGGAGCCCAGCGCGATGGTGCGCACGACGCCGTCGCCGAGCTGCTGCTGCACTTCCAGCGTCAGATCGGAGCCATCCAGCTTCAGGGCGTCATAGACTTTCGGCATCTCTTCGCGCTTGAACTGGACGTCCACCACGGCGCCGATGCACTGTACGATCGTTCCTTGACTCATCGTATTTCCCCAATAAACAAATTCGTTAGACGGCCGCAGCGCCGCCGACAATCTCAGAAATTTCCTTGGTGATCGCGGCCTGGCGGGTCTTGTTGTAGATCAGCTGCAGTTCGTTGATCACGTTGCCGGCGTTGTCGGAGGCCGCCTTCATGGCGACCATCCGCGCGCTCTGCTCGGAGGCCATGTTCTCGGCCACCGACTGGTACACCAATGCCTCGACGTAGCGCACCAGCAGCTCGTCGATGACGGCGCGGGCGTCCGGCTCGTAGATGTAGTCCCAGCCGTGCTCGGTCTGGCGCAGCTGTTCGCCCGAGAGCGGCAGCAGCTGTTCCAGCACCGGCTCCTGCTTCATGGTGTTCAGGAAGCGGGTGTAGGCGATGTACACGGCGTCGAGCTCGCCGGCCTGGAAGGCGTCGAGCATGACCTTCACCGGGCCGATCATCTTCTCGAGGTGCGGCGTGTCGCCGAGGTGGGTGACGTTGGACACCACCTTGGCGCCGAGGCGCTGCATAAAGCCGAGGCCCTTCGAGCCGATGGCGGTGACGCGGATGTCGGTGACACCCTTGCCTTCCCATTCCTTCAAGCTGTTGAGGGCGACGCGCAGCACGTTGGTGTTGAGGCCGCCGCACAGTCCCTTGTCGGTCGTGATGACGACGAGGCCGACGCGCTTCACTTCACCCGCTTTCTTGAGGAAGGGGTGCTTGTACTCGGAGTTGGCGTGGGACAGGTTGGCGGCCAGCCGGCGGATCTTCTCGCCATAGGGACGGGCGGCCTTCATGCGCTCCTGTGCCTTGCGCATCTTCGAGGCCGCGACCATCTCCATGGCCTTGGTGATCTTGCGCGTGTTTTGCACGCTCTTGATCTTGGTGCGTATTTCCTTGCCGCTTGGCATGGTTGGCTCCGGCTAAAGGTTACGCCCAGGACTTCTTGAACTCTTGGACGGCGGCATCGAGGGCCTTCTCCGCATCGGCGTCGAGGTCCTTGGTGCTTTCGATCTTGTTCATGAGGTCGGCGAACTTCGTCCGCATGAACTGGTGCAGCGCGGCTTCGCAGGCGAGGGCGCGCTTCACCTCGACGTCGTCGAAGTAGCCCTTGTTGATGGTGAACAAGGTCACGGCCATCTCGGCGACCTGCATCGGCGAGTACTGGGCCTGCTTCATGAGTTCCGTCACCAGGCGGCCGCGCTCGAGCTGCTTGCGGGTGGCTTCGTCCAGGTCGGAGGCGAACTGGGCGAAGGCCGCGAGTTCGCGGTACTGGGCGAGGGCCAGACGCACACCGCCGCCGAGCTTCTTGATGACCTTGGTCTGGGCGGCGCCGCCGACGCGGGACACCGAGATGCCGGCGTTGATGGCGGGACGGATGCCGGCGTTGAAGAGGTCGGTCTCCAGGAAGATCTGGCCGTCGGTGATCGAGATCACGTTGGTCGGCACGAAGGCGGTCACGTCGCCGGCCTGCGTCTCGATGACGGGGAGCGCGGTGAGCGAACCGGTCTTGCCCTTGACCTGGCCTTTGGTGTACTTCTCGACGTAGGCCTCGGAGACGCGGGCGGCGCGCTCGAGCAGGCGCGAGTGCAGGTAGAACACGTCGCCGGGGTAGGCTTCGCGGCCGGGCGGACGGCGCAGCAGCAGCGAGATCTGGCGGTAGGCCCAGGCCTGCTTGGTCAAGTCGTCATAAATGATCAGGGCGTCCTGGCCGTTGTCGCGGAAGTATTCGCCCATGGTGCAGCCGGAGTACGGGGCGATGTACTGCATCGCGGCGGACTCGGAGGCGGTGGCGACGACGACGATGGTGTAGGCCATCGCGCCGGTCTCTTCCAGCTTGCGGATCACGTTCTTCACCGTCGAGGCCTTCTGGCCGATGGCGACGTAGACGCAGAACAGGTCTTTGCCCTTCTGGTTGATGATGGTGTCGATGGCCACCGCAGTCTTGCCGGTCTGGCGGTCGCCGATGATCAGCTCGCGCTGGCCGCGGCCGATCGGCACCATGGAGTCGACCGACTTGAGGCCGGTCTGCACCGGCTGCGACACCGATTTGCGCCAGATCACGCCCGGGGCGATCTTCTCGATCGGCTCGGAGAGCTTGGCGGTGATCGGGCCCTTGCCGTCGATGGGCTGGCCCAGCGCGTTCACGACGCGGCCGACCATCTCGGGGCCGACCGGCACTTCGAGGATGCGGCCCGTGCACTTGACGGTGTCGCCTTCGGTGATGTGCTCGTATTCGCCGAGGATGATCGCGCCGACGGAGTCGCGCTCGAGGTTCATGGCGAGGCCGAAGGTGTTGCCGGGGAATTCCAGCATTTCGCCCTGCATGACGTCGGCCAGGCCGTGCACGCGGCAGATGCCGTCGGTCACGGAGACGACGGTGCCTTCTGTGCGGGCGGTGGCAGCGAGCTGCAGATTCTGGATCTTGCTCTTGATCAGGTCGCTGATTTCAGAGGGATTGAGTTGCATTTGATGACTCCTGGTGTCTTAGCTCTGTAGCGCCGTGGCCATGGAAGCGAGCTTGCCGCGCACGGAAGCGTCGATGACCTGATCGCCGACGGCGATCCGCACCCCGCCGATGAGCTCGGGGTCGAGGCTGACCTTCGCCTGGATGCGGCACTTGAAGCGGGCTTCGAGGTCGGCGACGAGGTTCTTCAGCGTGGCATCGTCGAGCGGGAAGGCGGAGGCGATGTCGGCCTCCTGCACGCCCTCCTGCCCGTTCTTCAGTTCGACGTAAAGTTCGCGGATCTCGGGGAGAACCTGCAGGCGCTCGTTGTCGACGAGGAGGCGGACGAAGTTCTGCTGTTCGGCAGAAACCGATCCGACGACGTCGAGGAACAACTGCGCGACCTGCGCCGGCAGCAGGCGGGGATTCGTGATGCATTCCACCATCTGCGCGTCGGCGGCGACGGCCGCCATGCGGTCGAGCGCCTGCTGCCATGGACCCAGCGCATTGGTCGCCCGCGCCAGCTGGAATGCGGCATCGGCGTAGGGGCGTGCGAGGGTGATGTTCTCGGCCATGGCTTACTTGAGTTCCTGTTTCAGGTTGGCCAGCAGATCGGCGTGGACTTGGGCGTTGATTTCCTTGCGCAGGATGCGCTCGGCGCCGGCGACGGCGAGGGCGGCGACCTGCTCGCGCAGGGCCTCCTTGGCGCGCTGGGCGGCGACGGCGGCTTCACCTTCGGCGGCCTTGCGGGCCTGCGCGACGATGTTCGCCGCTTCCTGGCGGGCTTCTTCGATCAGCTGGGCGCCCTGCTTCTCGGCACCGGCACGCAGCTCGGTGGCGGATTCGCGGGCCTTCTTCAGCTCATCGACGACCTTCTTCTCGGCGAGTTGCAGGTCGGATTTCGCCTTGTCCGCAGCCGATAGCCCGTCGGCGATCTTCTTCGCGCGCTCGTCGAGTGCCTTCATGATGGGCGGCCACACGAATTTCATCGTGAACCACGCCAGAATGAAGAACACAACGAGCTGGGCAAACAGCGTTGCGTTCAGATTCATCTTGATCGCTCCTTGATTGGACGGGAGCCGATTACTTGATGAACGGGTTGGCGGTCGTGTACCAGAGGGCGATACCGGTACCGATAATGAACGCGGCGTCGATCAGGCCGACCAGCAGGAACATCTTGGTCTGCAGGGTGTTCATCAGTTCGGGCTGGCGGGCCGACGACTCGAGGAAGCGGCTGCCCATGATGCCGATGCCGATACAGGCGCCGGCGGCGCCCAGACCGATGATCAGGCCAGCGGCCAGAGCAACGAAGCCAACAACTTGTTCCATGACAACTCCTTTAGATCGAGGTTTAAGACAAAAACGGGTTTAGTGACTCTCGTGCGCCTGACCGACATACACCAGGGTCAGCATCATGAAGATGAAGGCCTGGAGGGTGATGATCAGGATGTGGAAAATGGCCCAGAGCGTGCCGGCGATGACGCCGCCGACCCAGAGCAGGCCGGTGCCGACGGTGCCGGCCCAGGCTGCGCCCATCAGGGCGATCAGCATGAAGATCAGTTCGCCGGCGTACATGTTGCCGAACAGACGCATGCCGTGCGAGACGGTCTTGGCGACGAACTCGATCAGCTGCATGGCGAAGTTGACCGGCCACAGCAGCGGATGCGCGCCGAAGGGCGCCGTGAACAATTCGTGGATCCAGTGGCCGAGGCCCTTGATCTTGACGCTGTAGTAGAGGCAGAGCAGCAGCACGGCGGCGGACATGCCGAGCGTGGCGTTGAGGTCGGCGGTCGGCACGACGCGCAGGTAATGCACGCCGATGGCGTTGCCGATCAGCGGCAGCAGGTCGACCGGCAGCAGGTCCATGGCGTTCATCAGGAAGATCCAGACGAACACGGTGAGGGCCAGCGGGGCGACGAATTCGCGCGACTTCGGCGAATGCACGATGCCCTTGGCCTGGTTGGAAACCATTTCGACGATGATCTCGACGGCGGCCTGGAAGCGGCCCGGCACGCCGGAGGTGGCGCGGGCGGCGAGGCGGGCCATGATGAACACGGCAAGCAGGCCGAGGCCGATGGAGAAGAACAGGGAATCGAGGTGGAGTACCGACCAGTCGACCAGGCCAACTTGTTTCTTGTTGGTGAGGAAGGTGAGGTGGTGGACGATGTATTCGGATGCGGTGGGAGCGTGCTCGGTAGCCATGTTCAGAACTTTTTGCTCAAAAGTGCCAATAGATTCGCTTTAAGGGCCACCACCAGTCCGGCGATCAATGCGAGCCAGTGCAGATCGCGGTACAGGCTTGCGGCCGCCGCCAGCAACGCGAGGGTTGCGGCGACTTTCATGAATTCCCCGACAAAAAACGCGGCTGCTGAGGCCCCGCCCGGCTTCCGGCTCTCCGCGAACAGTCGCAGGGCGAAAAGCGAATTGGGCAGGACGATCGCGGCACCACCGAGTGCCGCCGAAACCGCGCCGTGCTTTCCCGCCAGGAGCCCCGCGATTGCCGCCACCACCAGGGTTGCGACCGCTTGCAGGAGAACTGCCCGGAACATCAGCATGCCGGCGTCACCACGCTGGCGACCCGTTATTGCGCAGTGCAAAACTACCATAGGGTCGCCGCTTACAAAGACGGCGATTTTATAGTCTTATAAAAGATCTGTCAAACCGGGAAACCGCGTGTTTGCTGGTATGCAAGCCAATTAAATCTTCATTTATCAAATAGATCGGCTGAATCCTTGAATTGTGCGACGCAGCAATTTTGCTTGCTGCGAAAACCCGTGTCCAAGGGATAATCGCCTTATGAATCGGCGTCGCTTTCTCATTGCCACAGGCTCGATCGGCTTAGGGCTGACGGGGTTGGCCGTCTGGCGTTACTGGCCCGAGCACGGAATCCTGAACCCTTGCCTGGCGGCCCTTCCGCGCGAAGTGGCCGATCACGAACTGGTCAAGGCGGCCTGGGACGGGCTCGACCCGGTTCAGGTCTGGGACTGCCATGCCCACCTCGTCGGCACCGGCGACTCGGGCAGCGGCATCTGGCTCAACCCGGCGCTGGAATCGATGGTGCATCCGGTGCAGTTCGCCCAGCGCCTGTTCTTCCTCAACGCCGGCTGCGCCCACGAGGCGGCCGGCCGGGCCGACCAGAGCTACGTCGAGCGCATGCACAACCTGCTCGACGGCATGCGGCCGGGCGCCAAGCTGATGCTGTTCGCCTTCGATTTCAACCACCGCGAGGACGGCACGCCCGACCGCGACAACAGCTCGTTCTTCGTGCCGAACGACTACGCGCGGAACATCGCGCGCAAGCATCCGCAGTATTTCGAGTGGGTGGCCTCGATCCATCCCTACCGCCAGGACTGCGTCGAGGCGCTGGAGCGCGCGGCGGCGGACGGCGCCCGCGCCGTGAAGTGGCTGCCGGCGGCGCAGGGCATGAACCCGGCCTCGCCCTTGTGCGACCGGTTCTTCGCGGCGCTGGCCAGGCTCGGCCTACCGCTGATCAGCCATGCCGGCGAGGAACGCGCGGTGCACGGCGGCAACACCCAGCATTTCGGCAACCCGCTGCTGCTGCGCCGGGCGCTCGACCATGGCGTGCGCGCCGTGATCGCTCACTGCGGCTCGATGGGCCAGGACCGCGACCTCGACAAGGGCGAAAACGGTCCTTATGTGGACAGCTTCGACCTCTTCTCCCGCCTGATGGACGACCCGGCGTACGGCCCGAAGCTGCATGGCGACATTTCGGCCATGACCCAGCTGAACCGCGCCGGGCCGGCGCTGGAGGCGGTGCTTGCGCGCGAGGACTGGCACCCGCGCCTGCACAACGGCTCGGATTACCCCCTGCCAGGCGTAATGCCGCTGTTTTCCGTTACTTATATGGTGCAGCTCGGCCTGGTTCCCGAGTCGGCCGTGCCGGTGCTGAGCGAGATCCGCAAACACAACCCGCTGCTGTTCGACTTCGTGCTGAAGCGCCACCTGTCGTTCAAGGGCAAGCGCTTCGCAAAGTCGGTCTTCGAGACAAGGCGGTTTTTCAAGCCGCCCCCGATCTGATCGCCGTCCTGCCGGGACTGACTTTCAGCGCAGCTTCTCGAGCAGGCCGTCGAGCTGGTCGAGGCTGGAGAAGCCGATGGCGATCTGGCCGGCGCCCTTGGCGCCCATCCTGATCCTTACGTGGGCGCCGAGGCTGTCGGCGAGTTCTTCCTCGAGGCGCGCGACGTCGCGGTCTTCCTTCTTCGCCGCGGCGGCCTTCTGCTTGGGCGGGTTGAGTTCATGCTGGACGAGGCGCTCGGCCTCGCGCACCGAGTAGCCCTTGGCGGAAATGCGGTGGGCAAGCTGGACCTGGCTGGCCTTGGCCAGCGGCAGCAGCGCGCGTGCGTGGCCCATGTCGATCTCGCCGGCCATGAGCAGATCCTGCACCGGCTTGGCAAGGTGCAGCAGGCGCAGCAGGTTGCTGGCGGCGGGACGCGAACGGCCGACTGAGTCGGCGGCCTGCTGGTGCGTCATGCCGAATTCGTCGATGAGGCGCTGGATGCCCATCGCCTCTTCCAGCGGGTTGAGGTCCTCGCGCTGGATGTTCTCGATGAGCGACATGGCGAGCGCGGAGTCGTCGGGGATGTCGCGCACCAGCACCGGCACCTCGTGCAGGCCGGCCAGTTGGGAAGCGCGCCAGCGCCGCTCGCCGGCGATGATCTCGTAGCGGCCGCCGTCGACCGGGCGCACCAGGATCGGCTGCATGACGCCCTGCGCCTTGATGGAAGCGGCCAGCTCGTTGAGCGAGTCCTGGTCCATGTGGGTGCGCGGCTGGTACTTGCCGGGCTGGAGGTAGTCGACGCGCAGGGTGTCCTGGCGCTGCGGCTCGCTGCTGTTGCCGGCCAGCAGGGCGTCGAGCCCGCGGCCGAGGCCTTTCGGTTTGGCTGCCATTTTATTTTGTCTCCCTAGAATGTCTTGACGCGTTCGATCATCTCGGCGGCGAAGGCGAGGTAGGCCTGCGCGCCCTTGGCGGCGCGGTCGAACACCACGCCGGGCATGCCGTAGCTCGGCGCCTCGGCCAGGCGCACGTTGCGCGGCACGATGGACTTGAAGACCTTGTCGCCGAAATGCTGCTCGAGCTGCGCGCTGACCTGGTTGGACAGGGTGCTGCGCGTGTCGAACATGACGCGCAGCAGGCCGATGATCTTCAGGTCCGGATTCAGGTTGGCGTGCACCTTCTTGATGGTGTTCACCAGGTCGGACAATCCTTCCAGCGCGTAATACTCGCACTGCATCGGGATGATGACGCCGTTGGCGGCGCACAGGCCGTTCAGGGTCAGCAAGCTGAGCGAGGGCGGGCAGTCGATGAGGACGAAGTCGTAGTCCTTGTCGTGCAGCGCCAGCGCGTGCTTGAGGCGCGTCTCGCGGTTGTCGAGGTCGACCATCTCGACTTCGGCGCCGGCGAGGTCGCGGTTGGCCGGCAGGGTGTCGTACTTGCCGGTCTCGGAGGCCTGGCGCGCTTCCGCCAGCGAGGCAAGCCCGAGCAGCACGTGGTAGACCGAGGTCTTCAGCGTGCGCTTGTCGACGCCGCTGCCCATGGTGGCGTTGCCCTGCGGGTCGAGGTCGACCAGCAGCACGCGCTGGCCCTGGGCGGCGAGCGCCGCGGCAAGGTTCACCGTGGTGGTGGTCTTGCCAACCCCGCCCTTCTGGTTGGCGACTGCAAATATGTAGGACATTTTTTTATGGCTCCCTTGTCACGCGCACCAGGTGGCGCGCGCCCTCCACGCCCGGCACTTGCAACGGCACGACTTCCGCCACGCGCCAGCCAGCCGGCAGCTGGGCGATTTCCTCGTAGGGGTGCACCCCCTTCATGGCCAGCAGCGCGCCGCCTTCGGCAAGCAGATGGCCGGACAGCTTGACGAACTCGGCCAGGTCGGAGAAGGCGCGCGAGATCACCGCGTCGAACTTCTCCTCCGGACGCCAGGCTTCGACGCGCGTGCAATGCACGCTGACGTTGGCGAGGCCCAGCTCGATCTTGGCCTGCTGCTGGAAGGCCGATTTCTTCTGGTTGGTTTCCACCAGCGCCACCTGCAGGTCCGGCCGCGCGATGGCGAGCGGGATACCCGGCAGGCCGCCGCCGCTGCCGATGTCGGCCAACCTCTTGGCGTTGCCTAGATGCGGCAGCACGGCCAGCGAATCCAGCAGGTGGTGGCTGATCACCTGTTCCTCGTCGCGCAGCGCGGTGAGGTTGTACACCTTGTTCCACTTGCCCAGCAGCGCGGCGAAGGCCAGCAATTTCTCTTGCGCGGCGGCCGGCAAATCCAGGCCCAGCGCGGCAAGGCCGCGCTGCAGCTGTTCGGCAGCACTCATGCCCGCTTGCGGCCTTCGCGCACCGGCGAGCCGCGACGCTTCAGGTGCACCAGCAACAGCGAGATGGCGGCCGGCGTGATGCCCTGGAGGCGCGAAGCCTGGCCGAGGGTTTCCGGCCGGTGCTGGTTGAGCTTCTGCTGCACTTCGATCGAGAGGCCGCGCACCGTGCGGTAGTCGAGGTCGTCCGGCAGCGGGGTGTCTTCCTGCTCGCGGCTCTTGGCGATCTCTTCGGCCTGGCGGTCGATGTAGCCCTGGTACCTGGCCTGGATCTCGAGCTGCTCGACGGCCTGCGCATCGCTGATCGGCTCGCCGGCGCCGGGCAGGGTCATCAGGCTGGCGTAGCTGACGTCGGGCCGGCGCAACAACTCGGCCAGGTTGTATTCGTGCTCGAGCGGCTTGCCGAGGACGCGTTCGGCATTGGCGGCGTCCACGATCTTCGGATTCACCCAGGTCGTCTTCAGTCGCTCCTGCTCGCGCGCGATGGCGTCGCGCTTGCGGCTGAAGGCATCCCAGCGCGCGTCGTCGACGAGGCCGAGGCGGCGGCCGGCCTCGGTCAGGCGCAGGTCGGCGTTGTCCTCGCGCAGGCTGAGTCGGTATTCGGCACGGCTGGTGAACATGCGGTAGGGCTCAGAGACGCCGCGGGTGACGAGGTCGTCGGCCAGCACGCCGAGATAGGCCTCGTCGCGGCGCGGGCACCACGGCGCTTCGCCCTTGGCGCGCAAGGCGGCGTTGAGTCCGGCGAGCAGGCCCTGGGCGGCGGCTTCCTCGTAGCCGGTGGTGCCGTTGATCTGGCCGGCGAAGAACAGGTTGCGGACGGCCTTGGTCTCCAGCGAGGAGTACAGGCCGCGCGGATCGAAGTAGTCGTACTCGATGGCGTAGCCGGGGCGCAGGATGTGGGCGTGCTCCAGGCCGGGGATGGAGTGCACCAGTTCCAGCTGCACGTCGAAGGGCAGGCTGGTGGAGATGCCATTCGGATAGATCTCGTGCGTGGTCAGGCCTTCCGGCTCGAGGAAGATCTGGTGGCTCGTCTTGTCGGCGAAACGATGGATCTTGTCCTCGATGGAGGGACAGTAGCGAGGACCCACTCCCTCGATGACGCCCGTAAACATGGGCGAACGATCCAGCCCGCCGCGGATGATGTCGTGCGTGCGCTGGGTGGTATGGGTGATCCAGCAGGGCAGTTGCTGCGGATGCTGCGCAGCATTGCCGAGGTAAGAGAACACCGGCGCCGGGTCGTCGCCCGGCTGCACGGTCATCACCGAGAAATCGATGCTGCGGCCGTCGAGGCGCGGCGGCGTACCGGTCTTCAGGCGGCCGGCGGGCAGCTTCAGCTCGCGCAGACGTGCGGCCAAGCTGACGGCGGGGGGATCGCCCATGCGGCCGGCCGGGTAGTGGTCGAGGCCGACATGGATCAGGCCGGCGAGAAAGGTGCCTGCGGTCAGCACCACGGTTTCGGCCTCGAAGCGCAGGCCGAGCTGGGTGACGGCGCCGGTGACGCGGTCGCCGGACACGGTGAGGTCGTCGACGGCGGCCTGGAACAGCGTCAGGTTGGGCTGGTTCTCGAGCCGGCGGCGGATCGCCGCCTTGTACAGCATGCGATCGGCCTGGGCACGCGTGGCGCGCACCGCCGGGCCCTTGCTGGAATTGAGGATGCGGAACTGGATGCCGGCCTCGTCGGTGGCCGCCGCCATGGCGCCGCCGAGGGCATCGACTTCCTTGACCAGATGCCCCTTGCCGATGCCGCCGATGGAGGGGTTGCAGGACATCGTCCCCAGCGTCTCGATGTTGTGCGTCAGCAGCAGCGTGCGGCAGCCCGCGCGCGCGGCGGCGAGCGCCGCCTCGGTGCCGGCATGGCCGCCGCCGATAATGATGACGTCATAGCGCGTGGGGAACAGCATGGCTCGGTGATCGCTTCAGAGAGGCGCCATGATACGCGAGGACAAGACAAAAAAACAGGGAAATGTTTCACGTGAAACATTTCCCTGCTTAATCCTTACCTTACAGGTGCTTACTGCTTCTTGCCACCCAATCCGAGGTAGGTTTCGACGACGCGCGGGTCGTCCGCCAGGGCGCGGCTCTCGCCCTCGAGGGCAATGCTGCCGGTTTCCAGCACATAGCCGTAATCGGCGATCTGCAGCGCGGCGCGGGCGTTCTGCTCGACGAGCAGGATGGCGACACCGGTCTGCTTCAGGTCGGCGATGATGTGAAAGATCTCCCGCACGATGAGCGGGGCGAGGCCGAGGCTGGGCTCGTCGAGCATGAGCAGCTTCGGCTTGGCCATCAGGGCGCGGCCCACGGCCAGCATCTGCCGCTCGCCGCCGGAGAGCGTGCCGGCGAGCTGCGTGCGGCGCTCCTTCAGACGCGGAAAGGTGCCGAAGACCTGGTCCATGGTCTTGCCCTCGTCGCGGTCGCCATGACGATAGCGCTGGAAGGCGCCAAGCAGCAGGTTGTCCTCCACGCTCATCTCGCCGAACAGCTCGCGCTTCTCCGGCACCAGCGTCATGCCCATCGTGACGAGGTGCTCGACCTCGATGTCGCGCTGCACTTCGCCCCGGAACTGAATTTCACCCTTCGAGGGCAACAAACCCATGATGGCGGAAAGCATGGTGGTCTTGCCGGCGCCGTTGGGGCCGATCACCGTGACGATCTTGCCCGACTCGACCCTGAGGTTGATGTGGTGCAGGGCCTCTACCTTGCCGTAGGAGACGCAGAGATCGTTGACCTCGAGAATGGGGGCGGCCATCACTCCACCCCCCCGAGATAGGCTTCGAGCACCACCGGATCCTTCTGCACTTCCTCGGGCAGGCCCTCGGAAATCTTCTCGCCGAACTCCATGACGACGACGCGGTCGGCCAGGCCCATGACGAAATCCATGTCGTGCTCCACCAGCAGGATGCCCATGCCTTCCCCGCGCAGCTTGCGCAGCAGTTCGGCCAGCGCCTGCTTCTCCATATAGCGCAGGCCCGCCGCCGGCTCGTCGAGCAGCAGCAGGCAAGGATCGGCGCATAGCGCCCGGGCGATCTCCAGCACGCGCTGCTGCCCAAGCGGCAGGCTGCCGGCCTCGTCGAAAAGATGCTCTCCCAGACCGACGCGCTCGAGCTGACGTTTGGCCTCAGCCAGCAGGCGCGCCTCCTCGGCGCGCTCGAGGCGCAGGGAGGCCGACAGCACGCCCTTCGATCCGCGCAGATGGGCGCCGATGGCGACGTTCTCCAGCACACTCATGGTCGGCAGCAGGCGCACGTGCTGAAAGGTGCGGCCCATGCCGCGCCGCGCAATTTCGCGAGACTCAAGGTGATCGATGCGCTCACCGATAAAACGCACTTCGCCCGATGTGACCGGATCGACGCCGGAAATGCAGTTGAACATGGTGCTCTTGCCGGCGCCGTTGGGGCCGATAAGGGCCATCACCTCGCCGGCCTTCACCGTCAGGCTCATGTTGTTGTTGGCGACCAGACCGCCAAACCGCTTGCAGGCATCCTTGACTTCCAGGAGCACCGTACCGAGAGCCGGCATCTCGCGATGCGGCAGCGGCTCGGCTTCGGCAACCACCCGCTGGGCTGCCTTGATCGGGATGAGACGCACCACCCAGGGCCAGATGCCGTCACGCGCCCGCTGCAGTACCAGAACCAGCAGGATGCCGAAGAAGATCGCCTCGAAGTTGCCGCTCTGCCCCAGAAGTTTCGGCAAAAGATCCTGCAGCCATTGCTTGAGGATGGTAATCACGCCGGCGCCGACCAACGCGCCCCAGACGTGCGCCGCGCCGCCGACCACCGCCATGAAGAGATATTCGATGCCGATGTGCAGACCGAACGGCGTCGGGTTCACAAAGCGCTGCAAATGGGCGTACAGCCAGCCGGAAACGCAGGCGAACAGCGCGGCGATCAGAAAAATGACGATCTTGGTGCGGGCGGTGTTGACGCCCATGCTCTCCGCCATCAGGCCACCACCCTTGAGCGCACGGATGGCCCGCCCCTCCCGCGAATCGAGCAGATTCTGAGTCGCCAGCACGGCACCGAGCAGCACCAGCCAGATCAGGTAATAGAACTCGCGCCCGGTATGCAGTTCAAAGCCGAACAGCCCGAGAACCGGAATGCCGGTGAGACCGGTGTGGCCGCCGAGGAATTCGAGATTGCCGAAGAGGAAATACAGGCTGAGGCCCCAGGCGATGGTGCCCAGCGGCAGGTAATGGCCGGAGAGCCGCAGCGTGAGGAAGCCGAGTATCAGCGCCACCGCCGCCGTTACAGTCAGGCCGATCAGCAAAGTCAGCCACGGCGACACGGCGTGGGCCGTGGTCAGATAAGCCGTGGTATAGGCACCGAGGCCGACGAAGGCCGCCTGGCCGAAGGAAGTCAGGCCGCCCACCCCCGTCAGCAGCACGAGGCCGATGGCGACAATGGCATACAGGCCAATGTAGTTGAGCAGCGTGATGTAGAACTCCGGCAGCACGGACGGGCCGATCGCGAGCAACGCCAAAAACACCAGCAGAGGGAGGCGTTGCTTCATTCCTCTTCCTCCACGTGGTGCGAAGTCAGCGAGCGCCATACCAGGACCGGGATGATCAGGGTGAACACGATGACTTCCTTGAAGGCGCTGGCCCAGAAGGAAGAGAAGGATTCGAGCAGGCCAACCAGGATGGCGCCGGCGGCGGCCAGCGGGTAGCTCACCAGGCCGGCGATGATGGCGGCAACGAAGCCCTTCAGGCCGACGAGGAAACCGGTGTCGTAGTACACCGTGGTGATCGGCGCGATCAGGATGCCGGAGAATGCACCGATGCCCGCCGCCAGCGTGAAGGACAGCTTGCCCGCCATGGTGGTGGAAATGCCCATCAGGCGCGCACCGACCCGATTGATGGCGGTGGCACGCAACGCCTTGCCGTACAGAGTGCGGCCGAAAAACTGGTAAAGGGCAATGATCAGCACGATGCTGGAGCCGATTACCCACAGCGTCTGGCCATTGACATTCAGCGTGCCCAGGGTGAATTGCGCCTCGCTGAAGGGCGTGGTGCGCGAGCCTTCGGCACCGAAGAAGAGGAGT
>Ga0116143_10000274_pt1 | contig 71193 bp, 59 predicted proteins | sample AD_UKC034_MetaG_FD_89745 | JGI IMG/M metagenome (GOLD analysis project Ga0116143, IMG submission 89745) | Active sludge microbial communities of municipal wastewater-treating anaerobic digesters from USA - AD_UKC034_MetaG | ecosystem: Engineered > Bioreactor > Anaerobic > Digestate | place: USA... | reverse complement strand
TCAATGATGGTCTGGAATCACCCGATCTGACTGTTGCCAAAATAGCCTTTGGTCACATTTTTGTCGTCAACAATGCAGTTACCGTACTGAAAAGATCGATTTCTGAGTTGCTTTCAACATCAGACAATGTTGCTGAAAATCAAATGATGCTTTATCCTAACCCGGCTGATCAATACTTTACTATTACATCTATTCCCGAAGAAAGCAATTTACAATACCGAATCAGTGACATGAAAGGAGCTGTCGTGCGTTCCGGCAAAATCGCTGATGGTGGTCAGGTAAATGTGAATACACTTACCGCAGGTATGTATATCGTGACGGTTATGTCAGATAAGGGTAATTTGACAGGAAAGTTGATTATTCAGAGATAGCTTCTCATGTAGCGTCAAGTCTATTCTCCCGGATCATTTGTCAGAATGGTGTAAGGTAAAATAGTGAATCTCCTTGTTCCGTATGGACTTGCTTTTGATGCTTTTCTGCCTGCAAAGTCTGGGTAAAAGAATGAAGTCGGAGGAAAGGCGAGTGGGAATAATCCATAATATTTCATCTTGTTGAATTTGCTTATCTGTTCCGGGATATGGACTGATAAATAAGGATTAGATCATTAGTCGAATACAATATTCGGGTATTTTCAGACAACCATAACTATGAAGTTTCTATCGATTAACCGGAATTTGTGTACAGGATGAAAAACATTTTGATCTTTCGATATGGGAGTCGATCATAATACAACTTGGTTTTTAGGCGATAAAACATCATCCGATAACGGCTAAGTGCTGCCTAATCACGATAATCCAAGCAAATCGGGCAAAAGAGACGAAAAAAAACAAGGGTAAATTTTACCTCTATTGTCAGAACGAGTGTAAATATTTCGAATTTTTACCCTCGTATTAGAGATGAATGTAGCATTTACATTTGAATGAAATAACCTTTATCTATATATAACTACTTTCCCTAAGAAATATGTATTTCCGGCTTCATCCACGCCTGTAATCAGGTAAACACCGCCTGGAACATCCGTATTCAGCTCCATTTTCTCAGCAGTCATCTTTTCGACTTTTATGGCAACTCTGTTTCCAAGGATGTCAGTCATAAAAACTTTACTCAGGTTGACCGTTGGAGGGATGGTCATGTAAAAATGACTGGAGGCCGGATTGGGGCTGATGGTCACACCTTCCAGTTTACTTATCTTTCGGGTAGTCAGCAGGCTGTCGATGTTGATGTCATGACCCCAGGTATGGTCGCCATAATCGATAAACACCGGCTGATTATAATCAAACTCGACAAACATCGGACAATCCCAATAAGTGTCAAAACCGCCGTCAAATCCATATTGAGCACATTGGTCGGTATAAACAGGCACACAATTATTTGCTCCGGGTGCAGCGCTAAGATAATAATATTTTTGTCGATGCTTATTCATTATAATATGCCCATAAATATTATCAACGCCCTTTAATTTGAAAAACCGGTCAACCGGCTGATTGATGATGATGGAGTCAAAGTCAATAACTTCGACCTTAACCGAGGTGTCGCTCTTCCATTTTTGATCTGTATACGAATATGTTAAATTAATTATCTGAACCCTTCGTGTAACTGTATTTTGCACATCTGAGAGTATTTCCAGGCACCTGACCTCCTTGTATTTAGGATACTTAACACCAAAGCCGTATTTGGATGCGGCAATATAACTCTGCCCTGCCTTCATATAGTACATGTCCCGCGCACTCGGGTCAAAGACAGGAAAGCCGGGACCGCCCGCCAGCTCGATGGTGTTCCACTCAAAAGGAAAATAACGTAGGTCAGGGAAGGAAAGAATGCCGTGATGCTTGCTTATGACGATATGTCCCGATGACCATTTAATCTGTGCATTCGACCCGGAGTATTGCAGACGAATGATCTTGATACTGTCGTCAATGATTCCCTTCCAGGATGTCTGTTCTACTGAAACGACGGTAGCCAGGATGCTAAAATCATTGTCTGCCATCCACTGAGAGCCCGGATTGCCGGAATATTCGAGGCGGAGTTTATAGGTAATCAAGGGAAAGCTATTATTGGAAACATTCTGATACAGGAAGGTCGCTGCGTCCTCACTATCATCTACCGATATACGGGCCCCCAGCCAGCTGTGATGCAGCATGTATAAACAACTTAAGTTGCCATTATCCCCAAAAAACAAGGTGTTGTAAGGATAAAAATCCCGGACCGGACCATTATTTATGACGGAGTCCATGGTTCCTCTCATAAACATACTTGCACTTTCATCGTATTCTTTTGACGTTTCGAAGATGTAAGGAGGTAGGTTTTCTCTCACAGGTGAATAATCCTGGGCTGCCACTCCTTGTGCAAACATGATGAAAATGAATATCCGGGTGTAAAATCGATTGGAATTAATTGCTTTCATAAGCCAGTGATTTTTACAGAAAATGATGGACCCGTGTAAATTTAATAAAATATTTTAATAATGACCTGGTTTTATCCTATGAGATGCTGAATTCCAGAGGTTTCGACAAAGGAATCGACCCGAATTGACAAGATTGCCACCACAATTTTTTAAAACAATGATATGGAAGAAGTCAGATCGAATAGGGCTTTTTGGGGATTTATTATTTTTTTACTGTGTCAGATATTCCCACTTCAACTTGCTCCACCTCAAAAAGGTCTTTATTGATAGTCCTTTTTTAATCCGTTGAGTAATCAGATCGTTGGCTATTTCCTTAAGTCCCAGAGACAGGGCGACATAGGCTTTTTTGATATAAAAATCATTCAGGGCTGAAGTTTTCGGATACTTTAAGGCGTATGGTGCTGAAAGGCCGGCATATAAGGCGTTGATAGCCTCTGTTTCGATGTTCATGGAGTGATGGAAGTCTGATTCCGAAAATATTTTGGATGTTATATAATATTGGTAATCCGGCTTTCCGGTAAATTTAAACGGATGCTTTTCGCCCATCCTCCCGAGCCACAACTTATCTTCCCAGTAATCGTATTCAAAGGGTTGTTCCAGAAAATATCCTCTTCGGGCGGCAAAGGTGATGTTGCCTTCATTGACGGCATATTTCAATGGATTGCCCTGGTATAATCCGGCTTTCTGCCAGTGTCGCCCCTTCCCTTCCTCTATTTTGAGAATGTCTGAGATCGCGATGCAGTCGGGATCCTGACGGAATATCTCTGAGAAATGCTCCAGATATCCCGGGTCCAGTGCATCATCTGCATCCAGAAAGGTAATGTAGTCGCCGTCACTGTGCGCTATGCCGAAATTGCGGGCCTCACTGCGGTCGCCAAAGGTCCCGCTTAAGATTCGGATTCCCGGTTTATCTTCATACGTATTTTCTAATCTTTTCTCTCCGGGGCGGATATTCTCTATTACAATCATCTCTCGGTCAGGATAGGTCTGCGCCAATACGGATTCAATGGCACGACCCAGCGTGGACGACATATTGTAAGCGGGAGTGATAATGGTAAATTTCATACACAAGATTAAAGAAACACTATGTACATGACGAAAAATATTAAGTTTAAGTGAAACATCTTTAGTTTTCAGAATGAATAACAAAGATTAAAAATTTCATTAATAGTTTAGTCTTAGTATGAAATACAAATTGAATAATTTATAAATCAGGTATCTGCCGGAAGTATGTTCTGTGGAGGATCGGCCTTGTTGAATTTAGCGGATGAGACGGTGAATTGCCAAAAAATAGCGAAGGGATATACAGTGGAGCGACAGCGGAGCCTTATATACCGAGCGTTAAGTTTTTTGAGTGATTCATTGTCGAAGAAGCGTTAAGAATTCAACAGAGCCTTGATTTTTTGTTACTTTTTTATCAAGAAAAAAGTAAAGAGTAAAATCTCGTTATACAATTGGTGATACCCAATTCACTTTGACTATACTAAAAAAAACTTGCCCCTACACATCTAAATAGTAGAAATGTTCAATTTGATATGTACACCTATTCTTATTATAAGATCTTAAAGTACCATTTTTTCAGATACATAGCAAAGAATATCTATCAACATGACACGCATGCGATAGCCTAAATCTTCAGGATTATCAAATAAAAATTTAGAAAAATCCCTTTAATTATCCGTTTGTCCTTTCAAATTCCTGCATCAGATCGACCAATACCTGGATGCTCGATTGCGGCATGGCATTGTAGATAGAGGCTCTGAATCCGCCGACAGAACGGTGACCCTTGATGCCCGAGATGCCATTGGCTTTGGTGAGATTCATGAAGGCTTCTTCCTTGGTCGGATCTTCCATGACAAAGCACACATTCATTCTTGATCTGTCTTCCATGGCTGTCGTTCCCTTAAACAATGGATTGCGATCTATTTCGTCATAAAGGATCTTTGCCTTGGCTTCATTGATTACTTCCATACCTTTGACACCGCCCATTTTTTTGATCCACCTCATTACCAACATCGAAATATAAATGGGAAAAACGGGAGGTGTATTATACATCGAACCATTGTCTATGTGGGTTCTGTAATCAAGCATTGTCGGCATCACCCGGCTGACATGGCTCAACATGTCTTTACGGACAATCACCAAGGTGACGCCTGCTGCACCCATATTTTTTTGAGCGCCGGCATAGATCAACCCAAATCTTTCGATGGGCACTTCCCGGCTAAAAATATCCGAAGACATATCACACACAATGGGTAAGTCGGTTTCCGGCCACCAATGTTGCTGAGTTCCATAGATGGTATTATTGCTGGTCAGGTGAATATATCTTGCTTTCGGATCAATCGTATAATCCTTGGGTATATAGGAATAATTCTTGTCCTTAGAAGATGCTGCGACATCAATTTCTCCAAAATTTTTTGCCTCCTTTGCTGCTTTGTTTGCCCACACCCCTGTATCAATATATACGGCTTTCTCATTGTCGTTGAGCAAGTTCATAGGTACTTGAAAAAATTGGGTACTTGCTCCACCGGTTACAAAAGTGACCTGATAGTCATCCGGTAAATTGAAAAGTTCCCTAACCAGGTAATGAGTTTCATCCATCACTTCCTGAAACGGCTTGCTTCGGTGGGACATCTCAAGAAGGCTCAGCCCGTTGTCATTGAAGTTGAGAGCCGCCTGTGATGCTTGTTCAAATACCTCCTGAGGCATGATGGACGGACCGGCACTAAAATTATGTATCTTCATGGAAAAACCTGTTTTAAATTCAAAATAAAGTCACATTATTATGAAGTGACGTAAAAAACAAATATAAAATAATTGTAACTATTCCATAGATAAAATGCTGCGCAATGTATATAAATCACTCTTGCCATCCTGGCGACAATGAAGTGGATTGCAAAGCGGCCCTCAAGGAAAGCCAATCGTTTCTTTTATCTCTCTAAAGTCCTTTCGTATATTCTGTAAGTATTTGCGGTTGAACCTATTAATTATCGCATCGTAAGCCGTTTACGGTCTGAGTATGCCATTTTCAATTGTTTTTCATATCCTTATTGCGATTGTGCTAACCCGGTTAGTTGGCCACAACTTTCATAAATCCTTCATCAAAACAATCCGGTAATATTCCCATCATCATCGATGTCGATAAATTCGGCGCTGGGCACCTCAGGCAATCCGGGCATCCGCATCATTTCACCCGTGACCGGTACTACAAAGCCGGCACCTGCTGCGATCTCAATCTCCCGCACATTGAGAACAAATCCCTCCGGGGCACCCAATCGATCGGGATTGTCGGAAAATGACTTCTGTGTCTTGGCAATGCATACGCACAGATGTGTCAACTTAAGTCTCTTGATTACCTTCAGGTCGGCCTTGGCCTTGGCGCCAAATTCGACGGACGAGGCACCATATATATTTTTAGCGATGGCAGAGATCTTGTCCTCTATGCTTGTATCGGTGGAGTATAGCGGCCGGAACTGTTGTTGCTGATTATTATCAACAATCTTTCCGATGGCTTCTGCGATATTCAGTGCCCCACCTCCACCTTTTGCCCATATCTCGATCGAGTGTGCATCGAAACCAATGGATTTGCATTTTTCGATGCAGGCATTGACTTCTGCGTCGGTATCTGTGACAAAGCGGTTGATAGCCACGATAGCCGGGATGCCAAACCGCCTGGAATTGTTGAGATGTTTTTCCAGATTGACAAAGCCTGCACGAACTGCATCCACGTTCTCGGCCTTGAGATCTGCCAGATCGACACCTCCGTGATACTTGAGGGCGCGGATGGTGGCGATAATTACTATGCAGCGTGGCACCAGATTGCCCATACGGCATTTGATATCGAGGAATTTCTCTCCTCCAAGGTCGAAGCCGAAGCCGGCCTCCGTGACGACATTGTCAGACAGGGATAGGCCCATCTTTGTGGCTATGATCGTATTGGTTCCCTGAGCGATATTGGCAAATGGTCCACCGTGGATGATGGCAGGTGTCTGTTCGATTGTCTGTACGAGATTAGGCATGATCGCGTCCTTGAGTAGGGCGGCCATAGCGCCATGCGCCTTCAGATCACGTGCAAATACGGGCTTCCCGTCATAGGTGTTACCTACGTATATGTTGCCAAGTTTTTCCTTCAGTTCCCGTCGGTTATTGACCAGGCAAAGGATAGCCATGATTTCCGATGCAGCGGTGATGTTGAATCCTGCCTCTCTTGGCACGCCGTTGCCCTTGCCACCAAGACCGGAGACGATGGATCTCAGCGAGCGGTCATTCATGTCCATCACACGTTTCCAGGCGACGGTTCGCGGATCGATATTGAGTGTATTCTTTTTATTCTGGATACTGTTGTCGATGACGGCTGCCAGTAAGTTGTTTGCCTTTTCAATGGCCGCAAAGTCGCCGGTAAAGTGCATGTTGATATCTTCCATCGGCAGTACCTGTGAATATCCGCCGCCTGCAGCTCCTCCCTTTATTCCGAAGACAGGTCCCAATGAAGGCTCTCTCAGGACGACAGTTGTTTTGCGACCTATCCTGTTCATAGCCTGAGCGATACCGATGCTGCATGTGGTTTTGCCTTCGCCTGCAGGTGTCGGTGACATGGCGGATACCAGGATCAGATTGCTCTTCTGTACCTTTTCCTCATTGATGTAGTTAAGGGGGATCTTGGCTTTATATCTGCCATAATAGATAAGGTCGTCCTCCTTGATATTCAGTTGGTCGGCAATGTTACGGATGTGAGTCAATTCCGCTTTCTGTGCAATTGAAAGATCATTCTCCATAGACTTTTATTTTTTTAGGCCTAAATATAAATGAAATATTCTCACGATGTACCATTCAGGCTCCTTCAGGCAAACATTAAAATAATTCTAAATTGTGATAAGCCTACTGTAAGGCAATTGTCTGGATATGCTATGCATGATCAGTACTTCCAATCTGTAAACAGGAAGCTTTCCATCCATGGAAATTTGATCGTGCCAATGGTCCATGGAACTTTGGAAATAAGAATATCGTAGGCTTTTTCTGCCACAACCAGTTTATAGGAAGTGCCATCATAGCTGAGGCTTCCTTCTCTGATGAAGAAATTGTGTCTCAACCCATCCGGGCTGGTGTTTTTAAGGGCAGTCCATTGGTTACAGATGTTTTCCAAAAGTGAATCACACAGTTCCTTTTCCTCCGGTGTCAACTCTACCGAAAAATCATAATAAAAATTCCTGGGAACATTGCACAGGACATTATTCAGCCCGAGGTTAAATTCCTTGATGCCTATGTCGCCATAGCTCAGGTAATTCAATACTATGACTGCCTTGTTTATGGATTCGTTATCCTTTATTTTCTTTTCCGGAGTGAGGAGACCCAGCCTTTGGAAAAGCAGAACAATGAAAGGATTACAGATAACAAGCCCGGCATTGGTAACCCGGATACTCATATTTTCATCGGATTCGAGGTTCCATGCAGGCATATTGTAAACTTTTTCTTCTTCCTTGTCTTTGGATATGAATTTGGGGGCGTTGATAAGTTTAAGGGCCAGATCATACAGATGGAAACTCATCATGTATAAAACTTCCTTGTATTGCGGGAAAATAAATTGAGAAGACCCAAGATTGAGTAGCTTATCGAGCAGCGCCAGGGCTACATAATGGAGTGGGACGCCGTACTTCTCTCCAACGTATATTACATACCTCTTCAGATTGAACTCGATGTCAGAAACCGAGATAAAAGTATCGGAAAGTTTCAATAATTCGCCTGTTGACAGATGGGTATCCAATCTCTTGACGAGTTCTGTCGGCCCGATTTTGGCAATCAATTCACCGTATTTGGATCGTAGTTGGACAAATAATGCCTCATCAAACAAATGTGTTGTTTCTCCGGATGTTTCGGCAATTTCCTTCAAACTCTTATCTGCAACCTGCCTTTCCTCTAAAATATTAAGGATCACTACTCGGGGCTGAGTATCCTTTGTAATTCCCTCCAACTCCCTCAGATACTTTAAATCGCGGTGTAGCCGGAAAATTTTAGTAAAAAATTGTTTTGCCTTCTGTATTGTCTCATCATCTATTGAAAAATGCAAGCCGGCACTTGAATGGACAATCTGATCGAAAATTATCTGATCAGGCAATTTATTCTTGTCAGGGAAGGAGAGGGGACGATGGGCATCCGGCATGAAAATTCTTGCATACATGCCACGTGCTTCATGATCTAAGATTGAAACAAAGGAGAGCAAATCACTCTGATCAAGGTGCGAAACCAAGGCAAGAAAAGACCTTATATCGTTGACAGAATCTTCAGAAAACAATAATGAAGGTTTCGCTTGTTTGATGTAGTCTTTCCATAAAGCAAAGCCACTCAGGCTTGTTCCTAAATAATTATTCGCCCGAACAAAAAACTCCTTGAAATCAGAAGGATGTTGGTCAATCTTTGCCTGTAATGTCTTTAAGTAACCGATATCATCCTTGATATCTCCCAATATGGAGGTGATTTCCCGATAGAATGTTTCTGCAGTGTTCAGAAATTCTTTATTACTAATAAGCCAGCTGTCTTGAGTAAAAATCAAATGTAAAAACTCAGCCATAGCCAACTTCCGTTTTTCCATTTCCTTCATACCACTATGCAAAACAAATAGTCTGATATCATCCGGCAGCTTATAGTCATCAATGGAAGCTACATCCACCATCCATTGTATATATTCCTCCATGTATGTTTCGGCCTTCTGTTCCTGAATATTTTCAGTAAAATCTTCGAAGATCTTCAGCTCAAAATTTAGATTCTGACCCTTGGTAAAGCGTTCGGGAGTTGAATCAATTAAGTCGTTGTCCGGTACATTTTTAGACTTCACCCTGCCTTGATCCATTATACTTTTGATTTCACCTTCTCCGTCAGGGACCTTGAAGTCTTGTCCGAATAGATAATTCATGTCTTCCATTGGTCCGGTTAATCCATCCGGCTCTTCAGTATGAATTATCAGGAATACACTAAAAATCTCCTTAATGGTCCTAAATGTTTTCTTTGCTAAAAAACCAGCCAGCATGAAGTCAATAATCGGCATCTTAAACTCACTGAAATCCTTTTCAAAAAAGTGCTTTACAGCAGCGGAAAATACATGTCTTTCTTCAATGATGCGTTTTTTGAAATTTAAATAATAATGCCGGAAAAGTTGCAATGTGTCCGGCAGGTTTTCAGACAAAGTGTTTACAAGGGAAGTCCTGACTTCAGAAGGAAAGCCGGAAACTATATTGGAATATATCTTCATCGGGTCGTGTATTCCCTGTAGAAGATTCTTTACCTTTTCCTTGAACGAACTGACATCACTGTCCAATATATTTCGCAACAATTGGAGAAAAAGCTTCTGACTTTCGTCATCCCTGAGCCAAAAGGGGAAGGTCCCATGCTGCACAATGAATTCAAAGGAAGAAAACAAATAATGCCTGATATCATAACTCCATGCTGATCGTTGGACCGTTGGCTGAGTTTGTCGGGATTCTATTATACCTTGAATTACAGGAAAATCATCGGTTTTTAGATTGTAGTCTCTTTGCGGGAAGTGCTCTTTAAGTATCTTTAGTTGCTTGCCGGTATTCTGTAATACTTTTGCGGAAAAATCATAAGCTTCAAATAATATCAATTCCTGCAATATTGTCGATTTAAATCCTGCTTGTTTGTCAGCTCCAATCAGATCTGATTTTTTAGTATCGGAGGAAATTTGGAAGGAGAGTATTCGCTTTCTTACATGTTCTATTTCTGAATCCAGTTGTTTTTCTGTGGTTTCTTTGAGGTATGCCATGATTGACAATAAGATCAACTTTTTACCCAGCTCATCATCAGTCCCGGTCAGGTTCAATAGCATATCTTTTAGTTGATTGATCGTCACAATGGAAAAAGAATATCTGCCTGCTATTTCTACTAAAAATGCTTCAATTTCATGTGTTGTGAAAAAATTGGCAATCCGCAATGTAGCTCTTTCGTCCTGTCTGACAAGCGTATTGATGTACTCGATAAATTCAAAGGAAGGGGTGTCGATTAGTTGTTGTATCTGCCGGCGCAACTCGTCGGATCTAAACCTTGCAAGCTCAAGGGAAGAACCTGATTGAAAAAACCGGGTTAGATATTGTTTGAGGAGGCTTACTTCTGAAATGACCTTCCCTGAGCCGGAAATATTAGGATTTGCAATATTAAATTCTCCCTTTCTGTCAGAACTGAGGTGATTTTCAAAATCATATACATCCTTCATGAGGATTTCTCTTAATTGACGCAGGATTTCTTCTTTAATTCTGAGCCGATGATTTTCCTGTTCAGCTATTTCTATCTTGATGGATACCTGTTCAAACAATTTAATCAGACTATTAGTGCTGTATTCATCCAACAATGCACTCAGTTCACCGTCCAAATCGCTATCCAAAAGGTCTGCCAGCAAATGATTCAACTCATAACCGAGTGCAAGATCATTCACCTTGACCGAAGCGGTTATTTGTCCTATCCTGTGCATGTCAATAAGCGTTCAGAGAAAGTAAAAATTCGGTAAGTGCCTTTTTTTCATTTTCGCAGAAGGCTCTTTTTTCGTTTGCTTCCTCAATTTGATAATATAGCTTTTCGAAGTGTGCCATCTGAGAATAATCTATGAAGAATAGATCTATTTTTATATGTATCGGGGCGTTTGCAAGGACGAGGTTTTTGAAATTATTTTTGAAATATGAACTTTGAAACCTGTAAGGCCAGTTAGGCACAACAATACTGCAAATATTGGAATAGGGATCACTGGTGGCAAGGCTCTCTACCTCAGGTCTAAGCAATATATTCTCGACCAGATAGAAATATTCACAATGTTCATTCAGAGCAATCGAATGGTTTCTGATGTCTTCCATGGTATTTTCACATTCGACATAGGCAGTTGATTCGACTATTTTATATTCTCTCGCATTGTCCATTGAAAATTTTAGCAAATATTTGTTTTTCTTTTCTTCAATGCTATAATTATTTAAATCGACTGCATCTTTAAAGAAAGACTTCAGATCTTCATTGGACTTAATCTCGACCTTTAATTTATTTTTTGTTTTTTCTTCTTTAAAATCCGGGAATTTAGTTACGATGCGCTTTTGAAAATTTTCAATGCCCAGCAGAATAAACAACCTTGTCTGCAATGATGATAATCCGGTATTGTCTTTTGAATCTCCCATGCGGCTTTTGGTTCGGTACATTCCCAAATCGACATAATTACGCAAGAAGGTGGACTTTAATTTTATTTCTTTCAGGTACTTGAAATTCAGGTCATAGGTGGATTCTATATATTCGCCGGCTATCAGATTTCCCGAAAGATCCTCTCCAAATCGTGCACATAAGTGATCGATAAACATATTCCGTCTTGGAAAACGATCATCATATTTGTTGATTATCGTACCCAGTTTTGCGATGAATTGTTCTTTTTTATCAAAGGTTACTTCTTGAAAATCCGGAATTCCTTCAGGGTAGTCATAAAAATAAGTGTAATCGCCGTATCTTTTCAGGGAGAATAATTTATCTATATTGGCAAGTTGTGAAAGATAGTTCTGCATGATCTGTTCAAACATGGCAAGATAAGCCTTGAATCGTACACGACTCAGCCTGGCCTTTTCTGTTTGTTGCACCTGCCCATAAGAGGAGATACCGTAGATTTTCGGAAATTGGTTCTGAATACTATAGAATTCTGTAATTTCTTTGAGTGATATATTGGATTTAATATTTGGAAGCAGGTATTCCACCAGGCTTTTCTTGCTGAACACCTTTTTGGTTCTATAATTGCTTTTGTATATATACTCCTGGGTTTCTTTATTGATGTATAGAAGGTTATCGTCTTTGTATAGTTCAAATCCGGATTCATAAAAATCAAAAGAAGGAAACTCGGTCTCGGTGAGTTCAATACCTTCGCTGTCGATCGCAACACCATTGACAAACAAATCCATGGAGATGACTCTGTCAATAAATTCAGAAGCCGCTATGAGGTGCAGAATCTTTGACTTGTAAATTTTATTCTGTGCATCAAGGTCCGAGTTCCTGATGGAAGCATCTTGTATTCTTCCGTTTTCCAGCAGTGGGCCGGACAGGACTTCATTGATTTCTTCTCCATTTTGCAGTGCGTGCAGGTAGCTGTCAAAGGTGATTGGCCGTTCCACTTCATTAAAGATAAGCATTCTCAATCTGGCTTGAACCTCTTCCGGGAGAATATTTCCTTTGATGGATGCGACAAGATTGATGGTTATTTTTACTGGATTGAGGATTATTACTTTATAAATGTCTTCACCTATGTTTTTGATGGATTTAAAATAATTATAAATCCTTTCTGACAATGCGTCCTTTTCAACACCCGGCTTAGGCTTGACCAATACATTGAGAAGGCCTTTGTATGAAGCACCTTCCTTTGTAAATATGTTGGGTTGTATCCAAATATTGTCCACCACATCGATAAATTTATCGACCAGCAGTTTTCGATAATCTTCATAGGTTAATGGAGTGCATGGAAATACCTGCAATGGCCCGTACAGGGCGTAGTCATCTGCATCGAAATCCATTTTGAAAGAATTGAAGATGATCCTGAAAATATCAGTTTCCGACTTAAGCCCCAGTTCCGTGATGGCAAGGCAAATCAACTCCAATGATGTCACTCCGGGATCGTGGACATTGTAGTCCGTCCATACCTTGCCGGAATATCTTTGACATGCATCAAGATAATCCCTGACCAGTCCTGCGTAATCAGTAGCCTCGGAATACTCCGGAAATTTCTTTATGGTAAGTACGGGTGGCAAAATATACTCATTTAGTAATTATCAATCTTCCTCTTCATCATCGCTTTCGGCATTGTACTCTTCTTGTTCCACGAGCTGTTCATTTATCCTACCAATCAATTCGTATACCTCCTTGAAAGGTCTCTCGAAAAGGATGTCAAGGATTTTTTTAACCTCTTCCGCATTCAATATCAGCCTGTATTTGTTCATCAGATTCTATCCGCTTATTTTGTCTTGATACTAATCGATCTCTTGGGTTGTGATACCGACTCCTGAGGAATATTTCTTATCGGCTCATCCGGCACACTTTCTGCTCTTCCATAGGTTGTACTGTGGACGTTCGTCAGGTTGAGATCGATGCCGGTTTCGTATTGTTTGTCCCAGATTTTCGCCAGACGGTAATAGATATAGGGAGTTTCCTGGCCGGGAAGACCTTGCCTTGTTCTGGATTTCATCTCCAATCTATACCTTCTTTCAGTAACCGAAGTATTGGAGGTGTCAAAAGCCCATCGAAAGACAATCTTGTTGAACCATTTGCCCCACAGCCACTTACTGCTCGCTTCTACTGAACGGATACGATTTTTGAAACCCTTTTCCTCCGACATGAGCAAGACCCCATAAGTAAGGCCGTACCGATCTTCCTTGTCATTAATGATGTGAGCAAAAGCCTCAAAGCCTACAGTTCCTGACATGTCATTGATCAGGATATGCCACTCACCATCGGCAGGCACCTTCCCTATCGCAAAGTTGCCGACTCTTCCGGTTGAGCCAACCAACCCGTCCACATCGAGCTGAAATGCCGGATCATCCTTGCATATCCCCACGCTGCCATTATCTACGACAGTAAGGATATTTTTGCCTTGGGCAGCAATGTTCAATGCGTTGTTTTTGGCTTGAGTCTGACTGATGTTTATATCCCATAGCGAAGATTTACTCTTGATTTTGTCATAGAAACTCATCATCCTTCGCGCGTTGCCTTTGGACTCAAGTTTAAGTCCGTTGATATCATCGATATCTATACCATCGCTGAGAATATTGATTGTGGACTGAACAAAGTCCTGTAAGTCCGGATCGGTAAATCTTTTGATCAAATTTTCACGATAAACCTGTTGAGCTGTTCTTTCCATAGTTATATTTCTAAGGTAAATGGATTAAATGGTAGATTATTCTCTTTAACTGTTCTTCTCTTCTGACCGCCGATACTCTTTAGTTTCAGGATCCTGGCCTTACTGAGAATATTATATTCATTTTTAAATTTTACGGGGGGTTGAAGTGAGGTGGGTTCAACTTCTATTTCTTCTTCCACGATGTTGATCAGATGGTCCTGATCGGGAATAAAGGTGGACCATGGCCTGTATGGTTTTAGTATCTGTGTAAGATCCTGAGATGCCGCACTATCTACGATATGGTACTGAAAACCGTTTTCAATGATTTGAATAACCGAGAATCTGGTGATAAAGACAACAAAATCGAGGGATTTGATATAATCTTTCAGCGCCTGTACCTGCAATTCCTTATTGAATTCCAAAGCATCGGATTCGTCAACATACCATGGGCAGATAAATTTAGTTATTTCGCGCTTGAGTCTGGCTATATATAAACCTTCATTGCCGGTGTCGACAAACTTGATATCGCATGAAATTCTTATATACTCAAATTCAGGATTGCGCACTTTCAAAGTCACAAAGGGAGACATTTTGTCCTTAAGGAAACTCTTGACCTGTTCCAGTTTCCTGAAATTGGCTATGGTAAGATGTTCCTTAAGATATTTCAGCTTTTTAGGAACAATCACGACAATGACCTTGCTTGAGATAAAATCTTCCATTTCATTGACATAACTCACCTCAAATGACCCTCCATCATCATGCAAATCCAGGTATTCATAACGTTGTGCATTGGATTCTGTTACACCGGATATACATTTTACCTGTTCAATGTCATCAAACTGGTTCAAAACCAGTCTTTCAATATCCCAGGCTGTCCAGCCTCTGTTTTTATGCCTTAATCTTTCACTTATTCTGGTATAGAATTCGATATTGCTCTCCTCCGCTTTTCCGCCGAAGCTTTCATACGGTTGAATCATACTGGTTACACCGTGAATTTTATTGTCCAGAGCGATGATGGATTCCGGAGGGAAGGGAGTGTTTAGCCCTGAAGGATCAGACTGGTCCACCCACCTGGTAAGAGTTGCGTTTGGATAAATGGCCAGAGTATGGTTAAGTAATTGGATGTCGCCCGTAGCACTGACTCTTAGCCAGAATTTGTTTGGCTCCATTATCTGAGACATAGTAGAGATGTCTGACGGAATCTTGATTTGAATTACTCCTGATTTGGTAAATGAGTCCGTTTCATCCCTGAGGATATTCTCCCCCTGAAGTAATTTCCAGTTGTTATTGTATGTCAGATATTGCCAGCGGATTATAGGCAGGATATACTGATCCCGATCCTGGTAATAGACAGGCGTCATCTGAAACAACAAAGATATAATCTCTGCCTTTTTACAATTCTTCAACCCCAGCAACAGGTATCCGTCTTCCTCGTATTGCGGAAGTAGATAAGGCAACCGATCCCTGTATTTGATATTTGGATAGATTTTTTCGTAGCCGAAAGGATGGATATGGTTGATTTCCTGGAAGTTGACAGCATCCTGGGTTAGTTCGATTACATCAGAAGCCTTGTAATTGATATGGATATTACTCACCATCGGGATGAGAGGCATTTCGGGGAATCCCAATTCCGGCGAATCTTCATTTTCATCCTCTACAAATGCCTTATTGATTAGTCTGGCATTTTTAAGCATCTGTTTTGCAAGTATCTCCTGATATTTTTGCTGCCCGAAACCATCTTCAGGTTCATCTAAAACAAATTTGAGGAAGCCTGCGTTGGCATTGGTAGAGAATTGATCTGCGATTTCCATGGATTCAGACGAATTAAAGCCCAACGATTTCAGATCTCCGCTGTCTAATGTATATTTGGTGAATAAACCTTCATCGCTAAGTTTGTCACTTCCGATGATTTCTTTTGTCATAAACAATGGTCTGGAATTATCTTCCATCACGAATTGGCCATCATTCAGATTGCCTATCTGGACTTTAAATTCATCATACCGCCTTTCGTATACTTCATATTTTTGATTAAACTGTCCGGCAGTTTCAGGCAAGTCAAACCAATCAATATTTAATTCAAATTCGTCCAGTTTTTTACTGAAAATTTCCCTGTTGCCAAGAAGGAAATAGGAGTTTTTGACTGGTGTAGGTCCGAACGGATAGAATGGCTGAGAATTGTCGATAAGGCCATATTCGTTATATACCGATAAGTTGCGTACATTTTCCACCCGAGCATCAATCTCTATGGTCTCGATAACAAGTTTTTGGAGGAAGGAATATAGATAGGGTTCTCTGTCATTGTTGAGCAATAGCATCAAAATCGGTTGCGAGCCTGATATGTATTTTCCGCTGTGCAAATGTTCATTGAATGGAATGATGGGAGGGGCCATGGGAGACAAGTTGAATGAGATACAAATATGCCTCGGGTCCCATTCTTCTTCACCGTCCTGAAATATGAGAATTGTCTGTGGATCCACCTTATGCCATCCCTTTGCGCTCGTAAGAAGAATAGTAATATTTCTTTTCTTACTCTTTGTGCTGAATATTTTATAAAATACTTCAAGCATCGTACTTTTCTTATGCTCTTTGGAAGCAATATCTTTGAAAAGTCTAACAATTTCGGTTACTGATTCTTCCGTAAAATTGAGTCTTATTTTGATGCTGCGTTTGCCTTCTCCAAGCATCAAAACGGATGATGCAACGGAAAAGCCAAGCTCAGATTCAATCATATTTCTGAGACTCGGTTCCTTTTCTATTTGCCCTTCACCAAATGTTGGCCATGCCGGTAGTTTATCCGAATTGAACGGAGATCCCTTTCCATCCTGAGAATTGGCGTAAGGTGCCATAAAAGACTCTGTAATTATGGAATACTTATTTGTCAGGGTTTCTCTTCTTCCCCGATCAAAATATAGGGTCTTTATATCAGAAAGTGTATACCGCCCGACATTTACAGGATATTTGGTGCTAAATCTATGCGGGAGGCCATCCTTATCCAGGGATGCCAGCAAGATGGTGTTTTCCGGGATGGTTTTGTTTTCAACATAGGGTGAAATTGCAAAACTTACATAGGCGTAAGGGGCGATATGTTTTCTCTTTTTCTGCTTCAGAAAATCGATATAGTAAAAGTGAAGGTAATTCTCAGGAACTTTATTGATTGAAGTTTGAAGCTTTTTGTATTGTTCAAGGAAGCCCAGCAGCAGACCTATATGAGGTTGATGATCATCTTTTTGTGACAATGATCTCACAAAATAAGGAATGAGCAAATCCCTTATTGCCAAGGATGTTTCGAGGAGATTATTGAAGAGGATCCTCAGTCTGATAAAAACGGATTCTAGTTTGTTCGGAATATCTTCCTGCGAAACATCTTCCGGGCTACTTTCAATTATTTGGTAGCCTAGATTGAATGCTGATTTTTGTTTTTCAGCATGGGGGATTGCACCAAGAATGATAGCGTGCAATTCATAGATATAATCAAGTACGGATTGTTCGTAATACGCTTCTATGTCGAAATAAACGAATTTCTCAATTTCGCCATCAGGATATTGAATTTTCAGGAGTCTATCCCTTAGGTTGTTAAATTCAGAGAGAAGACTATTGACGACCGAAATCATAGCCTCTAAAGCTTCGATTTGGATGTTGCCATCTGTTGCCCGTGAAAATTCCTTTACCTTCAGGTTGAAGTCAAACTGTGCCTGAGCGAGATCTTTTGTTATGCTAAGAGCTAAAATGGATGTTAGATCGTAATTAAAAAAAGCTTGCCAATCCTTACTATCATCGCTGTTTGATTCTTTGAAATGAAACAGTGATGCGTATTCGTACAGGATACTGAGCAGATTTTCAATCGGTCGGTCATCAATAGCGATTTCCAGCGGATTGGTCCGGTTTTCAAGCCTGGTAGATTGTGTCGTACCTATATATTTCGGATCTCGGATCATGTGGATTGATACATTGACTAACTGATTTCTTCGGGCAGACTAGTACCTTCATTTTTATAAAATGGGAACACAATATTATGTCGGGTATTGGTTGCTCTTACTCTGTAAATAATTTCAATCTTAACCAAGCCATCAGCGTAATCCTTGATGTCGGTCAGAATGTCCAATACTTCGACACGTGGCTCGTAGTCGTTGATAGCAGTGGTTATCATTTCTTTGACTGTAAATTCGAATGTTGAGTCTATGGGTTCAAAAATCTTAGCATACAGGTCACATCCATACTTCAGATGGGTGACTCTTTCACCGGGTGTAACGGAAAACAAAATGCGCAGGCTTTCGGATATATCCTGGAAGTCGCTTACCACCAATGTTTCACCTGTATTAATATTGAAATCCGGCGGGAATGCCCATCCGGTCCCCAGAAACGACCTTACTCCGTCAATTTTTTTTATATTTATTTGATCAATATCCATTTAATACTATTTCAACCGATTATCACTATTGCCCCCGTTACGGTAGCTATCATTTGTCCGGATAGTGTTGCAGTTGGTGCTGAAACCATAGCTGATACATTACCATTAATATTAACTAATGTTCCGGAGACGGAGATTGGTCCTGAGGAGTCCATTTTTACCATGGCACTACCCGTCATCTGTACACCCATTGTTGCATCGATCTCCACTCTTCCTGTAGTTTTGATGGTAATTCCGGAAGCGTCCATTGTGATGGAATTGTTGAATCCATCTTCCATCTTGATGTGTTGTGCTGTGTCATCCATTGTAAATTTCCTGCCACCCGGAGTTTCCAAAGTTATTGATTTGTCCTCTTCGTGGTAGGTAAGTTTCAGCTCTGATCTTGACACGAAACCTTTTATTTTATTGATATCTTCATGTTCATAGGGCGATTTAAGTTTGGAGCTGTACAAGGAACCAAGAATCACCGGATATCTGGAGTCTGCATTGAGGAAGCCGACTACGACCTCATCATCAATCTCCGGTACATAATAGGCTCCATGGCTGTCAGAAGCGTGCAGTTGTGTCAATCTGGCCCATACGCCGTCAGAGGAGCCCGTAATCACGGGTATATCGAGCTTAATTCTGTATCCTCCTTCAGGATCGCCTTCCAATTGTTTTACCTTGCCGATGAATAATCCTTCCATAGCCGGTAGTTGGCCGGAGGTGGCGGGATTGATGATATCGGTTCTGGACTCTAGGTACCAATCTTTTTGCCAACCAATAATCAATTCTGTGATCCAGCTCCCGCTTTGAAGAACATGATTCACTTCCCGGATATATGCCTTTCCATCAAACCATTTGCCTAGGCCCTTCAATTCCACAATTTTATCAGGCAGGAATTTTTCAGTCCCATTGCAGGTGATGGAACCTAATGTTCTGGACATCTTCGCCCTCTGAAACTGGGCGGTTGCCCATTCCTCCAAATCTTTTTCAGGAAGATGACCTGTACTTTGGAGTAAGAAATCCTTTTTATTGAACTTGTCTGCCAGGACCGAAAATTCAATTTGCCCGGAATTGCCCTGGAGGTTGATACTAACATCCCGATTAACGGATTCATTCAGCTCCTGATTATCGGGGTTCCAGGAAATTGTTTTTACTTTTTTAAGCTGAAATGAGCCATCAATTTCCAATTCAGATTTAATAATTTCTACTCCATGAGTCAATAAATGTACGGGTGCAGAGTTAAAATCAGGTTTTTTTACCTTAACTTTGTCGTCATCAGTAAGAAGTATCAATCCGTTTTGCTCAAGCCTTGATAAGATAAAATCCCAATCGCAACATCCATATTGTATGATCTGACTATGCTTTATCTTGGTGCTTTCAACAGACTTTGGCAACCCATAATCACTGATGATTTCTGATATAATCTCATCATCTTTTTTGTCTATGAAATATTTATTTTGACGGCCGATTGTCAAATACTGAGCTTTATGGGTACAGAAGCAGGTTATCTCAGAATGACCACCCGGTTTTATTGATATACCTACTTTTAGAATTACCCCTTCAAAAATCTTGTTGTTATCCTGATGATAGCCGGCCTTGATTACTATACTTTTTCCGGGGACGACAACTTCTTCGTCTTCCAGTTCGAAATTGACTTTGGTGGGGTCTCCATCCAGGAAAGTAAACTCAGCAGTTGAAATTTTATTTATTTTCCGATGGATGTTTACCGATTGCACGATATAATTATCCCGTAAAGGTGCTCCATCGACCAGTACCTCTATGGAGAGCAGGTCAACCTGTCTTATCAATGGCGAACGTCCTGTTATATCACTTCCACTCATAGCTTAAGGTTATAATCTTTCAAAGGGTGGAAATAGGACTTGTGTTCCCGGAGGGATATTTCTGAAATTAACGATATTGTTGATCCTTGCAATTTGCACTGCCTGGTTTGTATTGGCATATATTTCATCACAAAAAACAAAGATATTATCGCTGTCGGTAAAGAATCTTATATGAGACAAATCAGGAGAAGACATAACCCGACTTTCCGCATTGGCAGGCAGCACGAACTCATCAAACTCCAGGCTGACTTTTGCTCTAAGGGCGGTGCCATCCGTTTTGAATAAAAGATAAGTTATCGTACACTTTTTAAGATGACAAATAAAATTGACTGATCCGTAATGTATTCTTAAGTAATGTGGTTTGTGGATGCTCGGAACATAATTGTATATTGCTTTGCCTAGTTTTTCAATTTCATCTTTTATGACCATCTGACTTCCTGTAACGCCTGTAGCATCCAGGATAAAGTCAAATTTGAGAGTACTATCCTCATATCCTTCAAATTTTGTAACTCTCTTATTTGTATTTGGATTATCTACCTTGAATTTTAGTCCATAGGTGATTGAGATATTTTCCGGCACCAACTCAACTTCATACCCCACGGAGCCACCACTGGCGGGGACATTCGGGTCAGTATAAGTATAGATCTTCAATTTTTCACTACTACCTGGCATTTTTTATTCCTTCTTTTTTTAAGGCTTTCAGGGTGATGTTGTTTTCAACTTTCGACCTTTCTTTCTCAAACAAATCCAGCACGAGCTTTTCAATCTCCCTGACATCCAAACTTTTGGGCCTTACTTCAATAGTAACTTTCAACTCTTTAATTTCAACAGGCATCTCAGATTAATCTACTTTCAGGCGGACGGATTGATAAGCAAATTCAATGGTTTCGACAGCTACGTTATTTTCTGTCGCGTTTAAGTTGGAGATTGACCATTTCACGGGATAAGCTCCTTCTATTTCCCAACTCATCAATTCGTTTCCCTTTGGATCCAATAATTTTACTACAATATTCTTTAATTCAAGCCGCACGTTTAGATTACCATCTTCATATAATACTTTATTTATCCAATCGGTATAAAGTGGTTTGTTCCTTTCAACTTTGTTACTGGGTTTGATATTTGTATTAAAAGCCCGCTTTAACACAAGATTGGTATTCTTGACCCTCACCGGGAGGCTGTACACTCTGTCATTCCTGCCCCCAACCCTTAACTCTTCAACGACCATTTCGGAATGAAGTCCACTTGCCTCTGAAAAACTCAGGGTTTCACCATCGATTGTCACCGAAAACTGAAATGACAACGGAATATACTGATCCCAATCTCCTCCATTTGCCATGATTACTTATTTACTCTTTCTGTAAAGATTTGGTTACAGTTTATTTAACACATACTGATTGAAGACTATCTGGATGTTGGGGCAGTTTCAATATTTATTTCCTATTCCTGACTTGATAAAAGTAAATAATCGGGACATGTTGATCCGCGATTGATTTATATCAAAGTCATAAGAAAATGGAAGGTTCCTATCCACTCCCAATTATAACAGCCCCAATCCAAATACAAATCAACCTTGAAAGAAACTTCCAAGGTTGATTTAGTAAATATTACAACTCAGTCTTGATTTCCTCGTAAGCAAATTCGATGGTTTCAATTGAAACCTCATTTGCTGTGGACTTCAAGTCTGTTCCGGTAAATTTGATTGGGAATGCTTTAGTAATATTCCAAGTCATAACAGTGGAAGCAGTTTCGTCGAGCAATTCCACAATGATATCTACCCTGTCATCCTGTGTATAGTAACTCTTGTCGTAAATTTTGTTGAATATATCCAACAATCGACTATCTGATTCAAAAACGCCTTTCTTAAGGACCAGATTACTTGTTTTAATCAATCCGGCTTGCTTAATGACGTGAAATGCCTCACTATCCCCATGCCTATATTCAATTGGGGTTGTTTCAGCCTGCAGGCCTGATGCTTCCTGAAAGCTTATTTGTTCGCCATCTATGGTAACCCGAAAATGATACTTCGCTACCGGCCATTGGTTTTCAAAATCTGCCATTTTATTTATTTTTTAGGATTATCAAAAAATTATGCACCCATTGGTTCTGTAACAAAACCTCCGGTCTCCTGCAGCTTCTGTTCGAATGTAATTTCTATGAATTCTGCCGGTCTGCTAACTGCTACTCTTACCAATACCCTGAGAAGTCCTTCGAGGATATCTTGAGGAGTCATGGTGACCCCTAAGCCAACATGTACTTCAAAAGCGTCTGCCGTAGTGTCTCCTACCAATGCACCTGTTCTCCATGCCAAGGTCAGGAAGTTCTCTATGGATGTTCTGATTTTAACCCAGGTCTGGGCTGTGTTTGGATCGAAAACATAATTTTCTACTGCATTCTTAATGGATTGCTCGAGCATGATCATAGTCCTTCTGACGTTGATATATCGCCAGTCTTGGCTGTTACCGTCAAGTGTTCTCGCTCCCCACACCAAGATTCCTTTTCCTATGAATGTCCTTATTGCATTGACTGCCTTACCATTGATGGGGAGGTTAAGGTCTGCCTGATTGTCCGCTGTTATAGACACTGTTGGTGATGTAACTGCTATCAGGGAAACATTGGCAGGGGCCTTATGTACACCAATTGAATTATCTACCATGGTATAAATTCCTGCCATGGCTGCTGCTGCCGGCAGCACATTGACCTTGTCCTTGATGGCAGCCAGAATTGATTTGTACAACGGACTGATTGTTTTCAGCGTATTATCCACCACCAGGCTTTCTGCTGCGGTATCCTTAAGTTTTTCAATTTCGAATTTGGCAGCTTCAAATAATCTCATGGAGCGCTCATCATAAACCTTGGCCGGTTTGACGGAAGGTGCAGGTGCTTTTTTAGCCTTATCATCTCCTTTAGCCTTATCATCACCACCTGTTTCAGCTTCTGCAACCTCATCTTCAGCACTCACCGCCTGCAGATATATTTGCTCAGCCTCTGCAGTTAACAGTTTAACAAGATCGGGGATATTGCTTATATTTTTGAATGAAATCTCAGAACCGGTGACGATTGTTGTATTCAACCAGGGATAATAGGATGCTCCATAATTGAGGAAATTGTTGCCTACTCCTTCGCGGAAGTTGGTTATGATATCTGCCTTATCATAGGAACGAGGCTGGTCTCCATCATACACATCGAATAACCCAAATCTTGACTTCATGGTATATCCGCAATGCTTCAGTACTTCTTGATAGAAAGTCATACAATCGGCTTTTGGCAGAAGTACAGCATCCGGTGCACAAATCAGTGTGGGTTCTTGTTCTGCAAGTAACGTATGGAGGCCGCCGCCGTTTTCCGTGTCATTGAAATCTTTTGCATTGACTCCATTCTTGTAATCTCCGATGGAAACTATATAACAAGTACCTCCACCATTGGCAAAAAAGAGCCTGATGCTATTGAATAATAAATATTGAGTCTGTTTTTCAACCTTGAGATCAAAATCCAAATTGCTTTTACCTTTGATATTAAATTGAATCCTCGGTGGTCCGCCAAAGACGGTTACATACTCTGCCAGAGAAGTAATCCGCGTAGGCACGTTTTTGAGCGATGTAGTTCCATTTACGGCTTTTTCAGTATAGCCAATAAATGCTGGTACGGCTGTTGGGACAGCCACTACCGAATTGGTGAAGGCGTTTCTTTCCTTAATGTAAACACCCGGCGTTGCATATTGCATCATAATCAAAAGTTTTTAAATTTATTATTTACCTATTTGTATAATGAGCTTAATTAAAAATTATTGAATTGTGGGTTAAAATATTTTTAAACAATCCCGTTTGTCATTGTTTAAATAATATGATAGTTGTGGTGAATTTATCTTAAGACCTTTAGTTTAAATCCCGCATGAAATAACTAATGTAACTAAATTTGCAAATATTTGTTCTGTACTATTTGGTATAAACAAATATTAATTCAGTCTGTAAATTTAGTTATTAAACTAAATAAAAACAATTTTTTTTCCTGATATTTTAAATATTTAAGAAAAAAGATTCGTGGGGCTTTGAAGATTAAGGGACAAAAATTAAAAGCTGAAAATCAATACGATAGTAAAAAAATATTCCGTTTTGCCATATAAGCAAAAAACTAATTTATAATAAATTGTATATCAACATTGTTGTTGTTTGGTTGTTATTTTGCTTTGAATTCAAAGGGAAGTGGACGGATCACTAAATATCTTGCAGTTGACGCTCAGAAATATCCACCTTTACCTGGAGGTGTTATGGCAACCATTTCCTATCTCAAACGCGATTTTTGAGTTGTGACGTCAAATGTACACATACAACAGTGAATAAGATTTGCCCGATGATCTTTCCGTACGCTGTACATTTTTATAGGTAGGTATTGGGGCACGGATAGTAGAGGGGGTCCATTTATTGACGCTGTTAATCTTCATCTTCATGATTTCATGATTGAATGTATTCAGCCTTAATGCCATTTCGTCCCTGAAAGTCACATGTAGACACCGCACACCATTGACTAATTCTGTTTTTTTAATAGCTTCTGTTGGAACTTCCTCACCATTCAATTCAAATTTAATATCCTTAATGTCGTACACATTCCTTTCTTCCGATTTGGAGATTAAGATATAGCGCCAGTATGTCTTTTTGATATCAAAGGTAATCTTGTAATTGACAGGTACAAATCTTTCAGGTTGCATCAATGATTCTGACTTGGCGTCCGGCTTAAGAAATATTTCTGCGGCAAAGTGTAATCGCTTTCTCTCCGAAATATAGATCTTCTTTACATCTTTCCCATTGACCTGAATGGTACATGCGCCCTTCGAGCTATTGGTAAAATCACATGCCAATTGAGAATTTTCATCAGACAACGCCGTTATCTCGTGTTTGACATTAGCGATTTTCTGGAGTCGTGCATCAAGAAATGCAACCGGCACATTACTTTCCATTCGGGGCAAGGTCACACTGAACACCGGGGTGGCCAGTTCAAGTATCTCCATTTCAGAAGCTTTAAGAAAATCACTTTTATGAAGTGACAGGGTCATTTCATCTATCCGGAATGACTTGAAATTATTGATATAATTGACAAAAAGTCGGTCCGGAAGATGGTTGGTATCACTGTGCAGAATAAAATTATTGTTGTTGAGCATCCCTTCGAAATTGACTTTTTCGGGGATATTAGTAAGCGTAGGGATTAAGGACAATGACCGTAAATCATTGACGAAAATGGCATAGGTATCATTGTGCTTTCTGGATACTGCATTGATTCTGGTTAAGAACAGCTCTGTTTCTGAACTTGGAAGTAATTCGAAGTCATCAATGACTTTGATGTTTTTCTCCTTGTGCCTAAGTTTCAAGGAAATCCATTTGGACCATTTGCTGGTATATTGACCCGGTGACAACATGACAATTAGATTGTTATTCCTGTAATTGGTGGTATTTCTTCTCTTATCCTTTCTTCATCCATATTGAGTGTCCTGAATTTAAACATAACATGCGGAACTATTTTTGCTCCGAGGCATGTCCACAGGTTGCTCAACTCTCTGAAATCTATATGAAACAGTTCGGCTTTGATGGTATTGTCATCGATAATAAATTGCGGATTCCCCTGAAAAAAACCGATTACTCCGGACAGGAATTTCAGAGATTCCGCATAGTCGTTGAAATACGCACTAAACAACATATAGAGGTTGATATGTAATGGCATATCCGTGCGTATCATCCCTCCCCCAAAATTCAGGTTAGAACCATCTCGTTCTATACTCAACAGAGTAACTACAATTTTATTATCTTCCCTGATTGCTATGCTACCATCCTGATTGATCAAATTGGAAATGATTACTACATCATCGTAGGAACCGAACTTTGTCTCAAGATAATCTTTCAGTTCTCCTGCAATTATTGGTATTACTTCGTGAATCATTTTTTGCTTTTATTGGTTGCCATGAGTTCTATTATTTCTTTTCTTCTGGATAGATAGTTCTTGATCTGATTTGCTACCGCCCTGGTAAAGAGGACGCCGAAAAAAACCGAAAAAAGACCCCAGAGCCATATTTTCCATTCTTTGCCGGCTACTCGTGTTGTGACAAAGAGATAGAAAAAATAGGAAAAAATCACACTGAGAATGATTGCAAGAATGAGTTTCCGAGGTGTTATCCCGGGAAGTATAAAACGGATTGCCGGTAAAAAAATTCTATTGTACAGCCTTCGGAACATCTCTCATTATTTTTTAAACAAACGAATGATTCTAAGTATATATATCCTGAACAGAATCAGTAATACAAAAAACAGGACGAAGCCTAATCCCAAAAAGACACCTAAGGTATTCCTGGGTATAAAATTAAAACAAAAAAAGAAGCCGAAAGTAAGCAGGAACCAAATACCGCCAACCGGAATCAGGTGCCTTCTAAACTTAGCCAATACATTCCGTACTTGCCAGAACTTATATACAGAATAAGGAAATCCAAGTGACATAAATCCCAGGATAGTCCCAATTATATACCAGTATAATTTGTCGGGTATCCAGCCATAGACTTCGGCTACTGCCAGCCACAAAGCACTTCTTTGCTGATCCCGCATATTGCCTGTATATCCTATACCATGCAGGCATATACCCCGGGCGCCCAGGGAGTCGATGAGTTTGTATTTCCTAAGCCTGACCTGATGGTCCTCGTAAATTACTCTGGAATAGGTTTCGTCTTTTTTGTCGATGATATTCAATGATGTAAATTCAGACTCTCCAACATTGCCTGATCTTGCTGCGATATTGCTGGCTGAAAGTTTATCAATCTGATTATAGGATAAAATCCTGTTCAGACTAAATCCTGACATGTTTCGGTCAAGTAATAATCCTGTATAGGCAAATTCGATGATAATATCGTGTTTGTTAATACCCATCCTGGATAGAGAGTCGATTCCCTTGCGGAGGTTGGCGGTATTGTGGCTCGTTAGAGCTTCCAGGTATTCGGGGGATGCCACTTTTTCAAAATCGAGGCAATAATTTTTATAAATGACAAAATCAAAAAGCGGTCCTATCTTCCCAAGGGTATTTCCGTCATAATAAATTGAATTTTCTTCAACCAGATTGGGCAATTTTAGTCCAATCTTGGAAAGGCTGCCTTTTGGGAAGAGCTGTTCTTTAATATATGTGTAAAAATTAACAACCTTTTCCGACTGAATACCATCCTTAGGAATATTCTGTATATCAAAGATTATACCTATTTGATGCTCCTGAATCTTAAGCTTAAGTTGAAGGTTCCTGATAATTGTTCTGAGGTTGTCAATCATTTTATTTTGACTTTCCTTCTCATTCAAAAAAGAATTATAAATACTGGATAGATAACTTTGATCGATGATATCACCATAAGAGGTAACCAGGAGATAAAATTCCAAATGCTTGTTTTTTTCAAGTAATTTGGAATACACATTGGACAAGGAGTCTCTTACGCCGGAAAAGCCATCGTCAAACCAGGTGGTGCCTTCATCATTCCGTGCTTCGCCATTAAGAAGGTTGATGTCATAATTGCCGATGACTACACTGGTCATCAGATTGGTATAAAACTTTTCGTAAGATTTGTTTTTAATAAGCCAGATAGGCTCATCGACCATTACCAGACTTTGTTTCTTAAGAACATAGATATCCGGCTCCGGCAATTTTTCACTGCTTGAAAACAAGTTCTTGAATTTTTTAGCCCAGCTCCGGTTAAAAAAAGACTGAGCATTGAGCTGACTTGATACCAGGGCTGTGATAGATATCAGAATGATTAGTCTATATGATTTAATGATTGTCACTGAAGCTCATTTTTTGAAAAGGTTTCAAAGATGGTATAAAGCCTTACCCCATTATACTTGTTTCTATTGCAGGAGCACAGATACAACTCGGTACTTTCATCTGGCAATTTAATAAACCCGAACATCTGACCGGAAGTCTTGTACAGACCATTGTACGGAGAGTCTATATATGATTTGTAATCGCCCTGCTTTTCAAAGAGTTCTTTGTTCTGCTCATCCACGATTGCAATCTCAATATTGTCCAGCATTGTTGTAAAAGCATATAATGGAAGGTGTCTTGTCTCAATATTCATAGCCATAGGCATCATTTTCCTTATATATAGTACATCGGCATATTGCATCAATGGACTCCAGTAGCCGATCATTTTCCCTTTATAGACCTCTCGCTGGCGGTTATATTCCAATAATTGTCGGGTTGAGATCCCTACCCAGAATCCAAGCATATCATCCTCACCTACTCCGATCATTTTCGAAATAGATTTGCATTTTCTTTTCTGATCAGCAGAGTAATCAAAAACAGGGGAAAGATACATCGAAGAGTCAATCCTCTGGAAGTTAGAGCCGATAGTGATTTTCTCCGGTGTATCGAAGAGATTGGCAGTGTCTTGTGGAATCCTGCTTAACGGCATACCGGAATTGTTGGTTCCCGCAAATGAATTGCCGGTTCCCGATTGGCTGCCTCTTGATTGTCCTCCCTGTCCTTTCTGATCTGTCCCTGTTTGATTTGAAGAAGGCTTGCTAAATACAAGGTCATCCTTGGAAGATTCAGCAGTGGAATTTTGGACAACGCCGAAGCTGATTTCTGCCAGATTCTTAAGATTGGGATACCTTCCTTTTTTGAATAAAGATTCCACTATTTGCCAAAGATTCTTCTTCTTCAGGTTTTCTTCATCGAGGTAAATCAATATCTCCGGTTTTGACTTTTCAGAGATGTTGATTCCTTTATCCAGGGTTGTATTGATTCTAAAAGAATTCTCTTCCAGTGTGAAGATATCTGCGGACTTGCCTGCACCTATGATATTGATGGAAGACTTCTCCTGTACTGAATAGGATAACCTTAGTTTCTTTTGATTTCTGCCCGGTCTGTCCATGATGGATGCATGAATCTTAATCAAAGGAGCATTGCTATTCCAGGGCTTATTCATTTTATCAAGATTCAGATTGAAAAATTGAACACCCTTCTGACTAGTCCGGACAGTTAATAAATATTGACCGTCAGATAATATCTTGACTGGTTTGGAGGCCTCAGATACTTGTTTTTCTCTGACAACCGAATTGTCCAGAGATATAGGAATTTTGCTGAGAGAATAGGTCATGCTTTTATCCGACACATTTTGTTCATCTGATGATTTAAAATTGAACGAGACAATATCGTCCTTGCTGAAGTTTAGAAATATTTCGACTTCCTCCTTGTTGGAGATGCCCAGATTCCTGACCGAAATCCTGTCTGGACTCACAGTTTGAAATGACAGTGATGTAAGCACAAGCATGGTTAAAATTATTAACCTCCCGTAAAACGATTGTGTGTAAAGGAACATCATGAATGATATTTTTTAATAAAAAGGAATAGCGTTGAACTATGTCGACCCAATTGAATCATATCTCTGTCCTGTAAAATATAGCGGGTGCCTTTAGGTAGATATTCCCTGTTGACTATCACCTCAGCAAAGGTCTCAAGTACAGGCCCTTCTGCCGAATAATTGATGGAAGCATGATATTCTTCAGCACCTGCATCAATCCACTTGATTCTGATGACATTTTTTGGAGAAGTTCCGATAGTGATGGCATTGTTGGTATTCAGTGCTTTCGTCAGCGGGATAACTTTACCCCTTACCGAGTCAGGCGACTGTAGCTCCAATTCATAATCTTCCTGCCTTGATATTACATTCATCGTGATATACCCAATCAACATGCCAAGTATTTGGAATCTGAGAATTTTTAGAGATTCCATAATGATCTGACGAAATATAGTTGTGTTTTCATACCCTATGTTGACAATCGAGGAGCTGATATAAAAGAAAAGGTATGTTATAAGAACACCCATCAAGGAAGCGATCAAAGCTCTTTTGAATCTGATTGTTGCACTTTTCAGCGAAAGGGTGATGGCAAATAACAAAGCAAATCCGGTCCAGCTAATAAGGCCGGAAAAGAAAGGCGTGATGTCGAATCGGTAGGAAAATGCATTGACCAATCCAAAGAACAATGCAGCTACTATGGCAAGGTCGACAATTTTGAGTATGTTGATAATTATGTGTTGTCTCACAATACTGGAAAAGTAATCCACCATGGTTAATACACCTGCCAGGCCAAGAGCAATGCCGAAACCGACTGCCGATTGATTGATGACATTTTCCTTGAAAAACATCAGACTGGAGTTGATAAGCTCCTTTTTTTCATATAAGCCCTGAAACAGATCTGCCAAATGAATCCGGTGAAACACAGGTATGGTGAGCAAGGTAAATACCCAGGCGAAAAAACCACCACAGGCTCCAAAGAAAAGCCAGTTATACTTTTTCAAACTGCCTGACTTGGAGAAGAATTTATAATTGATATCAGACTTGCCACAACCATCACACCCCAGAATGTCCATACATTCAGGATAGGAAGGGCATTGATTGCCGAGGCTTTTCCAAATATAAAAAGGCACCACTTCCTTACACCTCTGAACCACGAGAGTACCCTCTTTTATTGGTTCATTAGTTATATTGTCCAGTTTGATGATGTTATTCACCGGCTTATAGGGTGAAACATATTCTTTAAAAAATTTCCTTTCTTCAATCTTAGGATAAAGTATACTGAGTATGAAGAACAGTACCAATAAAAACAGAATGCCAATAAATGCACTTGAAAACCAGAAAAGCGAATCTTTTTTCAATTCCTTGACATTGACCGGAAAATCGCTGCTGCCAAATGAGTAAGTGGCAGTATCCCGGAGGACAATCAGGTCTTTCCCCAAATTTGATCTCCAGGTTAGTACGATCTGTCTGTTTTCACCCAAATAAAAAGGTTTTGCTGGGTCAAAGAAAACATCATAGGAGACCGGGAAATTCGCGGATTTGATATCTTTTAGATGTCTATGGAATTTTTTCAGATTAATATCGATGATGACACTATCAATCGAGCATGGCACCTTCTGCATAATGTCCCTCAATTGAGAATAATCCGAAGTCGGAATGTCGGAAATAAGATAAGGGACAAAAAGGGGTGCCGCTTGTTTGTTCTTGTTTTCGTTTGGAAAAATTTTTCCGATAGTAGCGTGTATATTGTAAATATTCTTTGAATCAATGAGCCATATATAGCAGGAAGTAGAATGCAAAGTGTTTAGGTTGCCTCTTATTGCCCTTTGGTCAAGTGAGTATCGTTTCTGTTTAAAGTCATTCACTGCCAGAACATTGTTCATGGAATTGAATTTTTTAATCTTGTAGAAATTCAGACTATCACCTATGATGGTAGGTAAAAAGACAGTAGATTTTTCCGATTGATTTAATCTATTGAAGGCATCTATTATTAGGTTAATATTATTCTGGTCGCTTATATGGTCGATGTGCACAAGGACATTCATTGTATCACGCACTTGAGCAATATCCATGATCTTGAGATACCGATCCGTACCATGATAGTTTTCCACAATGGTAAAATCGCTTACCCTGCTTTGTGCCTTATAGGCCTGATAGAATCTTGTAATTTTTATTTGAAGGCGATTTTTAATTTCAGCGGGTAATTCTATTGTATCAATCCTGACAAATGCATCCTTAATGCACTGGGCGTCCAGGGTTACCCATAGAAAAAGGCATATCAGGATTAAAGGATATTTGTGGGTTTGACGATTCATCCTACTTTTCTTCTATGCATTTTTATAAAATTGTCCTGACTTTTCCCATATTTTACCTTTCCAATGTAAATTCCGGCAAAAAGTCCAATAATGGTAGTGCCCAGAAGCATAATCAGCAATTCTAAATATGTAATCATTTTTATTCCGTTTTTTCAATTTGTAAATCTACCCTTCTGTTCATCCTGCGGCCTTGACTTGTACTGTTGTCATATTTAGGGTTTTCTTCGCCCTCACTCCTGCAGACAGTGTTTTGGTAGTTGAATTTTTCCTGTATTAAGGCTTCAATAAATTTAGCCCTATCCATGCCGAGTTTCATATTGTATTCATTACTGCCCATATAGTCGGTATGACCAGTAATGGTCAATAGGTAGGATTTTTTATTTTTATATTTACTGGCAATATTGCCTAAATAATTAAGTAAGGAATCTGATGGGATCAGGGATCGAAAATCAAAATCAAAATAGATAGGCTGCACATACTCTAAATCAGAATTGGCGGTGAAGGTTATTATGTCTTCAATGGTAAGTACATAGGGTCTGTACAGCATTTTGTCCAGTACAATTAAATCATTTGTTTCCTTGACCCCAGTACCAATATTGATCATTTCTATTCGATATCCCATTGAATCAATCAAATACTGCCTTAGTACTTCGGCTCTTGTATAGCCTAAATCGCCTAATTCAGTTTGATTGTACTCCTCCTTTGAGTAATTGCCATTGATCCTCAATGCTTTGTCCGGATGATCCTCAAGATAATGTTTCAGATTGGTAAAGTTGCTTCTGAATTGATCCCTGCAATAAAATTCCGGCTTGGCAGATTTCCACTTACAATGGATGTTCCCTCTCAGCTTAATGGAATACCCGCCAGTCTCATCAACGATCTCCAAAGGGGCCGGTTCAAGTCTGTGAGTGAGGCATCGGTCCATATCCACATCGATTTTTTTAATAATTTCATGCTCCAGTCTTTCCTGCATGAAGATAAAATAATAAATCGTGCATAGTAAAACCCACCCTGCCAATAGTACCAATAATTTTTGAATATAGGGAAGCTTCAGGTAGTACATTTTACATGGATTCTTTCTTGTGAATCAGTATCATTTCGGATTCTTCGTCAGATAGATTAATTTGGCGGCCGATTTCATATACTTCTGCCCTTGTGGTATTCTCGTCAATCATAGTCATGACAAGCTCCTTTTGTGCTTCTTTTTCCATTTGGCGTAACACTTGTGAAGAAAGCCCCATTTGTGTAGCATATTCCTGAATGATTCCTGTTTCTGTTTCATGAGGTTGTAAGTCTGAATAGCTTAGTATAAAGGCGCATTTGACTATTTGCTTCTTGGCATTTTCAGATAAAGCTTTTAGTTCCAATGGTGATATGTAATCCATATTTCTGATTTTTTCGACACTTCCCAATTCTTTAGGAAGAATCTTGTTAAGAAATTCAGCTTCTTCACCTGAAAGATTACCGTCAGCATCGCATATCTCGACCAAAACTCTGGCAAGAACTTCCTTTTCAAGTCTGTTTAATCCGGGTTCTTTGTGTGGCTCCGGGCGATTCTTCACTTCTTTGGTCGGGCTGTTGGGCTTTGGAGTGGGTTTTCCGGATCTACTGTTTGGAGAATCAGTTGGAGTCCAATTGCCGGAATTTTCATCATATCTATACCTGGTTGAAATTTTCTCAAAGGCTTTTACTACAGCGTCATTTATATCATCCTGGCTTGGTTCAAAAGAAAAAGAACTGTTGGCCGGAACCGAAGCTCTGATAATCGTGGATCCTGCCCTGCCTAAAATTCCACCTCCTAAAAGACTGAAAATAGATTGTGATGCAGTAGCTCTAGCCCTGTTAATCATTTGATTCTTTACGACACGCGTGACGCGATTCATCGTAGAGTTGTTGTGAGGAATTGAAGCATTACTGCTGATCAGTTCACCATTCAGGTGGTAAAATGAACATTGCACTTGATGTCCTGTTGTTGTCACATCCTGTATCAAGTGTTCGATGGATGAATAAGTTATTTCAGGCATTTTAATAATCGTTAATTTTGTAAATAAATGTGAATAGAATCTTATGGACCATGTTTTGATAATCGAAAGATACCTTGATACTCTCGGCGGGCGACTATTGATTGGTAAAATGCGAAGTCATTATCTCCAGTGTACGCTCAGCACTGAAAGTACCCAACAAATATGGCGAGAATTTTACAATTATCAAAATAATGTCTTCAATATTTCAGTGGAACTAAATAACCGTTCTTTAATGAAAATAGAAGGCAATAGAAAATATGGCGTTAAAAGGCAGGGGAAGGTTGAGCATTCTCTGTCGCAGGAAGAATTGAGTTCACTCCATATGTCCATCCAGCTTGTCCCCGAACTTGAATTTCTCAATCCCGGATTCGGGACCCAGGGAATAGAGGTTAAAGAAAGTAAGAACGATTATCGGATAAAGTTGTTTCTTGCTCCTTTTGGGTATGAATTTTGCTTTGATAAGATTTCTTGCTTGAAAAAAGAAGTAATTATTGAAAATATCAATCAGGAAGATTCGAAATTGGTCTTAAAATATTCTGACTGGAGAGTGGTAGACGGCCTGTACTATCCTTTTTTCCAGGAAATGTCCGGCAAACACCTTTTATCCTACCGATCCGTTGATCAGCTGGTTTTGAAATGGGCATAGTTGCTCATGGATTCTATTGGACCTTATAAGTTGTCACATTTGTATGAAATGTTATCATGGGAGAATTAGGGGAATGTCAATGTATTGCACGATAGAAGAGGAATCCAGAATTATATTGATCCGATATTAATCAGTATAAATTACCAAGCGAATAAAGGCTCACTTATTAGTACCTTTTGTGCAACGATAATTATAATTCTTCCTCAGGCAAATTTTCATTTCCGGATGAACTATGGCTCATGCCCGCCTCGCCTTCTTCATCATCAGCCTTTCGTTGTACCACTTCACTCTTTAACTGAATGGGTGGGGCGGGAAATGATTTTGGTCCATTTTCGGATGAATTCAATGGAAAATATTCAGAACCTGTAGATTCCTTCTCTCGATTTTCATGGATAAATTCTTCGGAGGCTTTTAATTGAAAGGGAACAGCTGGCCGACTGAAAGCACTGGCAGCCTCCGATGATTCATTGATTTGATTGGAGGAAGCCTCCCGAGATTTTTTCTCAGATTGATCCCAGTTCATAGATGGAGATTTTATTTAATGTGCATGTAAAATTAATAAAACAATGCTTTACTTTCTTTTAATTGGTCTGAGTATTTTATTAAAGTAAGACAATTATATAAATAAATACACCCGAATACGGCAGTATAATATTGTTTCTAGCGTTGGTTGTCATTAATCATTTTCTCTACCTGCTCAAACTCCGCCTCAATTACCGGATTCTTCTTGTACGTCAGTTGTGAAACGATGAGATTACAGACTAATGAAGACAGGAAACCCGGAATCATTTCATACCAATCCTTGTAAGGATGGTCGAGATATACCCAGAGTAAAACAGTTATGCCTCCTGTTAACATGCCGGCCAACGCTCCTTGCCAGGTCGTCTTTCTGCTCAACAAGGACAATACAATCAGAGGTCCGAAGGCTGAACCGAAGCCGGCCCAAGCATTTCCTACCAGGTTGAGGATGCTGTCCTTGGGGTTTAAGGAAAGTAACAGGGCTACTCCGGCTACAATCAGCACGGACAGTCTTCCGGCGATGAGAAAATGGCCCGGACTTGCATCCTTTTTTACCAGAGAGCGGTAAATATCCTCAGTCAGCGAACTGGATGTGACCAGCAATTGTGAGGAGATGGTACTCATTACTGCTGCCAGTATGGCTGAAATCAGAAAACCACCGATCAATGGGTGAAACAACACACGTGTGAAATATATAAATATGGTTTCGGCCTCATTCTTTGACTTATCGAAAACCTCCATAGTAGCTGTGTCGAATTTCATCAGGTATGCGATACCGATCAGGCCTACGCACAAGGCCCCGCCAACCGTGAATATCATCCAGGTAATACCTATACGTCGGGCTTTTGCCAATTGAGCCGGCTTATCTATGGCCATAAAGCGGACGAGGATGTGTGGCTGACCGCAATACCCGAGCCCCCAGGCCATCAGGGAAATTATACTTACGAGGGTTGTACCCTTGAAAAGATCAAGATACTGAACACCCTTGCTGTTGATCAGTGTCACCGTTTCCTGTACGCCACCGATCTTATCCAAAGCGACCAGAGGAACAAGGATGAGGGCGATGATCATGATGGCACCCTGGACGAAATCTGTCAGACTCACAGCCAGAAATCCCCCCAAAAAGGTATAAATCACGACTACAAGGCTGGTGATCCATACACCGGTATTATAATCCATACCAAATGCGGATTCAAAGAGCCTCCCTCCGGATACCATGCCGGCCGAGGTATAAAGGGTAAAGAAAATCAGGATGAAGATGGACGATGAAATCTTCAGCAGGTGACTTTTGTCCTTGAATCTATTCTCGAAAAAGACGGGAAGTGTGATGGAGTTTTGGGCCACCTCCGTATATACACGCAGTCGTGGTGCCACTACTACATAATTGAGATACGCCCCTATCGTAAGTCCGATGGCAATCCAGGCACTGGAGACGCCGAAAAAGTACATGGCACCGGGTAGGCCCATCAAAAGCCAGCCACTCATGTCAGCGGCACCGGCCGACAGCGCAGTTACCGCCGCACCCAGCCTTCGCCCTCCAATGAGAAATTCTTCTGAGTTTGAGGTTGACTTGCGATAGGAATACACACCAATCGCCAGCATCAACAACATATATAATCCTAAGGAAATTGCTTCATAAATATGCATAATATGATTCTTTTTGGATAGGAGAGGATCTCCTTATTATCCGATCAAGCATCGAATTTAAATGAAATTGGCAGTAGTATATAGTTTTTTCGGTTTTTTTTATCGGTTGATTCAAAAGTATGTCAATTTGAACACAATGCCAAGGGATTGGATGAGTCAAAGGTAAGTGTGCATCCGGCGTGTATTTTATTTCCTTGTCGGTTTCTGAAACTATTATTATTGGAAGATGATTTGGGAACAGAAGTCAGATTTGCGTTGGTTTGTATCGCAAAGTTATCAGTTGTTTTATGGCAAACAATTGGTCATCACTTTTCAACCTTTGCATTTAATGCCGGCTTATTTTCTTTGACTTTGAAGTGCCGATTTGCCGGACTAACTAAAATGTACCAATGGTGCAGAGTGATTTTTTGTGCTTGTCGGAATCATTAGTAAGAATAATACATTCAGATTTCTCAATTTGGTGGCCAAGCTGATTTCACGGGCCATTTATTGCCATTTGCAGAAGCTAAATATTTCGGCTCTTCTATGTGAAACACCCGGGCATGAAAATTAGTTTGACGCCACAATCAGGTTGATATTTGGTTGGATTACATGCTGTTTGACGTGAGTAGTTACGGCAAGGGAGGTAATGTTCCAAAAAGGTTAAGTCCGAATAACTGCTATTTTTTTATCTTAGCAAAGGTATAGTTGTCAATATATCCATATCTTTGCAGGCAAATTTTTCCAATGACAGCATATTCAAAGCGTCAAAAAGCAATCCTCTTGCTGGAAGACGGAAGGAAATTTGAAGGTTATGCCATCGGGTATTCCGGCATCACTTCAGGCGAAATATGTTTTACTACAGGTATGACCGGTTACCAGGAGATATTCACAGATCCCTCCTTTGCAGGACAGGTGGTCACTATGACCAATGTGCATATCGGCAACTATGGTGTTTCCAATAAGGAGAATCAGTCTGCTCGTGTGCAGATAGCAGGACTGATCGTCAGAAATTTTTCCGATTACTACAGCAGGATTCAGGCAGATGCTTCCCTCCAGGACTATCTGGTAGAGAATAGAATTGTCGCTATTGCCGGCATCGATACACGTGCCTTGGTGCGCCATATCAGGAGTAAGGGCGCCATGAATTGTGTCATTTCAACCATTGACACCGAAGAAAAGGAACTCATACAAAAGCTTTCCGATACACCCTCCATGGCTGGTTGTGAGTTGGCCAGCATTGTATCTACCGGGGAACCTTATTTTTATGGTGATGAGCATGCAGCATTGAAGGTTGCTGTGATTGATTACGGATGCAAGCGTAATATCCTTGAGTGTTTTGCTCAAAGAGGATGTTATCTGAAGGTGTTTCCTGCCAGGACAGAATTAAGTACGATCGATGCATGGGAGCCTGATGGTTATTTCCTTTCCAATGGGCCGGGTGACCCGGCAGCCATGGACTATGCCATCAAGTCTGCCAGGAAAATTCTTGATTCCAACAAACCCGTATTCGGTATTTGCCTGGGGCATCAATTGCTTGCACTTGCTCAAGGTATGAAGACCGAAAAACTGAAATACGGACACCGGGGTACCAATCATCCCGTTTTGAATACATCTACCGGTCTGGGTGAGATCACAAGTCAAAATCACGGATTTGGCGTAGTTAAGGATTCGTTGATTGGAATGGAGACTGAAGTGGAGGTCTCCCATTACAATCTCAATGATGGCAGTCTGGAAGGTCTTAGGTGGAAAAATAAAAGGATATTTACCGTGCAGTACCATCCGGAGTCTAGTCCGGGACCTTTTGATAGTCGGTACCTTTTCGATGAATATATAGCCATGCTGAAGGTGCAAAGGGGAATACCCGTGCAAGTCAATGCTTAAAATTGAAAGAAACATTGATATTGAAAAAAATTTAATATATTTATCTCCAAAAACTATTAATTTTAGGAAATGAGCGCAATCATAGATATCAGATCAAGAGAAATACTGGATAGCCGGGGGAATCCAACGGTCGAAGTCGAAGTCCTCACGGAAGACGGGGCAGTTGGCCGTGCGGCAGTGCCTTCAGGAGCATCTACCGGAAAACATGAAGCGGTCGAATTGAGAGACAATGATAATAAGCGATTCCTCGGGAAGGGCGTACTGAAGGCATGCAAGCATGTTGACGACGAAATCAGGGATGAAGTGGTAGGGATGGATGTCTTCCTGCAACGTGAGATTGATCAGGTCATGATAGAGGCAGATGGTACCAAGAATAAATCAAAATTTGGTGCCAATGCACTTTTGGGAGTTTCAATGGCGGTAGCAAAAGCGGCTGCAAAAGAAGCCGGCCAGCCTTTGTACAGGTATATCGGTGGCGTCAACGCCTGCACCCTGCCTGTTCCAATGATGAACATCCTGAATGGAGGCAGTCATGCCGATAATAGCATCGACTTCCAGGAATTCATGATTATGCCGGTGGGGGCGCCGTTTTTCTCAGAGTCTTTGCGTATGGGTGTGGAGATATTTCATCACCTGAAAAATGTGCTCAAATCCAAGGGGTATTCTACCAATGTCGGTGATGAAGGTGGTTTTGCACCTAATATCAAATCCAATGAGGAAGCGATAGAGACTGTGTTGATGGCTATCGAAAAAGCCGGTTACAGACCGGGAGAGGATGTACTGATCGCTTTGGATGCCGCATCAACCGAATTTTACAACGAAAAGGAGAAAATTTACCATTTTAAGAAATCAGATGGCAGAAAGCTCGACTCTGACGAAATGGTTGACTTTTGGAAGAAGTGGGTTAAGAAATACCCGATATGTTCTATTGAGGATGGATTGGCAGAGGACGACTGGAAGGGTTGGTCCAAACTGACTGATAGTATAGGGAAGAAAGTACAGATAGTGGGTGATGACCTTTTTGTCACTAATACAGAGAGGCTAAAGAAGGGCATCAAGGAAGAAGCAGCAAACGCTATTCTCGTCAAGGTAAATCAAATCGGAACCCTTACGGAAACCATTGAAGCGGTTCAGTTGGCTACTAGACATGGCTTTAACTCAGTCATGAGCCACCGGTCAGGTGAGACAGAAGACACAACCATAGCTGATCTTGCAGTGGCTTTGAATACAGGCCAGATTAAGACCGGCTCTGCTTCTCGCTCTGACAGGATCGCCAAATACAACCAATTACTCAGGATCGAGGAAGAATTGCTTGAAAGTGGAATCTTCCCGGGTCTCAACCTCTTTAAAAGAAAGTAGAGTGCAGGCTCATTATTTCATTACTTTTATTAGAGTCGACAGACAAGAAAAAGGTACAAAGCGAAAAATCAGCGACTTTTGGAATAATTAAAAAGGTGTTAAAAAATGGCCGGCAGGAGAATTCCGCCGGCTTTTTAATTTTATTTCCATCCATCAATAAACTTAGGATTTTTTCAGTTGAAGATATTTCGATTTAAATACAAAGTATAGGAATTCAAATATTTACAAATATAAGATATTTGCTGTTGACCGAAAATTCATTTTTGTCTATAAATTAAAACGTACTAAAGTAGGTCAAAGGATAAAGCATGAAATATTTTCCACTTTTGCCGGAGTCGGCATCATTTTTTACTTTTGTACGTTATAATGAAATAAATTTACGGACTTGTATCAAGCCGGCCTTCATCAAAACAAGGACATGAATATTAAGTATATTGTCATCTCAGTAGTTCTTTTTACCCTCTCAGGATTTACAGCTTTTGCACAACGTGGGTATCACGGACCCATCCAATTGAGTGGTGTTGTGGTCACTCAGGAAAAGGGACAGCCTGTCAGGATGCCTTATGTGACTATTGCAGTTGAAGGTACGAGTCGGGGTACGTATACCAACTGGGACGGTTTCTTCTCCCTGGTAGTGGAAAAGGGGGAAACGATTGTGTTTACCTATGTGGGTTACAAAACAATCCGATACGTCGTACCGGATACATTGAGCACCAATCGTTACTCCATCTTTCAAATCATGACTTTTGACAATATTCTTTTACCGGAAACAGTTATTTATCCATGGCCTGACAAGGACAACTACCATGCGGAATTTCTGGCAATGAACATTAATAACGATATAACAGACAGGGTTCAGGAGAATCTCGACCGAAGAGTCCTGGCTTCATTATATGATAAAGTTCCCGTTGACGGAAAAGAATCAACCCAGTCATTTATGCGTCAGAACGCCTCTACTTATTACTATCAGGGCCAGACCCGGCCGATCCAACTGATGAATGTAATGGCCTGGAAGCAATTCATTGAAGCCTGGAAAGCAGGTAAATTCAAAAAGAAGCAGGACGACGGCAAGTAGCTTATTGCCCGGTGTTGGGGAGTAGGGAGTAATAGAAATATAGGCTATCTGATGTGCATTGGCGCCGGATTAAACTCCCATTATTATTGTGCAGATGGGAGTCGGTGGTAATGATCTACATGAGAAAACCAACCACAGAATCCTGTACAATACGGAAATGGAGTGTCCAATTATTTTGAGGGCGTACTTGCCGTGCACGGGCAATTTTACTATCTTTGTGCGGAAATAGAGCCGGAGCCCCTTCCTTAAATTGAGTGCTACCGGCATATGTAAAGCATTAACATATGGCTAAAGAAACCACTCCTTACCGTCCAACCAATCATATCAGAATCGTTACTTCAGGCTCCCTCTTCGATGGTCACGATGCAGCCATCAATATCATGAGGCGAATCATGCAGGCTTCCGGCGCAGAGATTATACATCTGGGTCACAACAGGTCAGCGGACGAAATTGTCAATGCTGCAATTCAGGAAGATGCTCAGGCAATAGCCATCACTTCCTATCAGGGAGGTCACAACGAGTTTTTTAAGTATATATATGACCTGCTCAAAGAGCGGCATGCCGGACATATCAAGGTTTTTGGCGGAGGAGGAGGTACCATTCTGCCGGAAGAAATCAAGCAACTGGAAGCTTATGGTATTGCGAGAATTTATTCACCGGACGATGGTCGGGCATTGGGGCTTCAGGGCATGATCGACGATGTGTTGCGTCTCTGTGATTTTCCGGTTGGAGACCAGTTGAATATCAATACCGGCCAACTCAACAGCCATAATCCACATGTCGTCGCCAGGATCATATCTGCCGCTGAGAATTATCCGGATCAGCACCGGGAATTGCTTGGCAAGCTTAATGAGAAGGCAGAGGCATCGGCAGCTCCGGTATTGGGAATAACAGGTACCGGTGGTGCAGGCAAGTCAAGCCTTATCGACGAACTGATCCGCCGTTTCTTACTAGAATATAAGGATAAGACGATGGGCATCATCTCTGTCGATCCCAGCAAAAGAAAAACAGGCGGAGCTTTATTAGGCGACCGGATAAGGATGAATTCGATCAATAAGCCCCGAATATACATGAGGTCAATGGCGACCCGCCAATCCAACCAGGCCTTGAGCGCACAGATTAATGCTGCCCTGAATATACTCAAGGCTGCCGGATTTGATCTCATCATCCTTGAATCAAGCGGTATCGGTCAGTCTGATACGGAGATCACCCAATATGCTGATGTTTCGCTTTACGTCATGACTCCGGAATTCGGTGCGGCTAGCCAGCTGGAGAAAATAGGGATGTTGGACTATGCTGATGCCGTAGCTATCAATAAGTTTGACAAGCGCGGGGCAGCCGATGCTTTACGCGATGTCAAAAAGCAATACCAGCGAAATCACCAGCTTTTCGACCAGTCCCCTGACAAGATGCCTGTATTTGGTACGATCGCTTCTCAATTCAACGACCCGGGGACCAATGCCTTTTACCTGCATGTCATGAAATTGATCAATGATAGATCCAAAGGCAGATTTACCAGTCAAAGAGCTCTTACAGCTGGACCATCCGAGAAGATACACATCATACCGCCTGAAAGAACCAGATACCTGTCTGAGATATCGGAGGAATGTCGTCGCTATGATTCCTGGGCCGAAACACAATCCGAAATCGCGGGGCAGATGCAGGCCCTGAATGAATCTATCAAAATGTTGTCGAAAGATGAAACTTCTAAGGACAAACTCCGTGAAAAGTACGAGGAAGTGAGCAGGAAGCTTTCACGAGACAATGAGGAATTGTTGGACAACTGGCCTGCCAAAAAAGCAAATTACGAGGGAGAATACTTCTCATATGTCGTGCGAGGAAAGGAGATCAAGGTCGAAACAACGACTGAGTCCTTGTCTCATCTTCGGATTCCTAAAGTAAGCCTGCCTAAGTTTCACGGATGGCGGGATATTCTATATTGGAGCCTGAAGGAAAATGTCCCCGGTGAGTTTCCATTTACAGCAGGCGTTTTTCCATTTAAAAGAAAGGGAGAAGACCCCACACGTATGTTTGCCGGGGAGGGCCATCCGGAACGTACCAACAGGAGATTTCACTATGTGAGCCTCGGAATGCCTGCCAACAGGCTTTCAACAGCATTCGATTCGGTAACTTTATACGGCGAGGATCCTGATTATCGTCCGGACATCTATGGCAAGATCGGGAATTCCGGTGTTTCGGTATGCTGCCTGGACGATGCCAAAAAGCTATATTCCGGATTTGATCTTTGTGATCCATCCACGTCAGTGAGTATGACGATCAATGGTCCGGCAGCGACTATCTGTGCATATTTCATGAATGCCGCCATTGATCAGCAATGTGAAAAATACATTGTCCAACACCGGCTGGAGCACATCGTTGAGGAAAAGCTTAGGGAAAAGTATGATACCAGGGGCCTAAAGCGTCCCGAATATCAAGGTAACATACCGGAGGGTAACAATGGTTTGGGTCTGCTGCTTCTGGGTGTCACCGGCGATGAGATTCTTCCGGCGGAAATCTATAATGAGATCAAGGCCCGTGCACTTAGTTCTGTACGCGGAACTGTTCAGGCTGACATCCTGAAAGAAGATCAGGCTCAGAACACTTGTATATTCTCTACGGAGTTTTCGTTGAAGCTGATGGGCGACGTGCAGGAATATTTTATCCAGCATGATGTCAATAATTTCTATTCTGTATCCATATCCGGATACCACATCGCTGAAGCCGGAGCTAATCCTATTTCTCAGTTGGCCTTCACATTAGCCAATGGCTTTACTTATGTGGAATATTATTTGTCACGAGGCATGGATATCAACGATTTTGCGAAGAATCTTTCGTTCTTTTTCAGTAATGGTGTAGATCCGGAATATGCCGTCATCGGACGTGTCGCACGCCGAATCTGGGCAAAAGCAATGAAGCTCAAATATGGAGCTGACGAACGGGCTCAAAAGCTGAAATACCATATCCAGACATCAGGCAGGTCATTGCATGCACAAGAAATTGCATTCAACGACATTAGGACGACTCTACAGGCACTATATGCGATCTATGACAACTGCAATTCGCTACATACCAATGCCTATGACGAGGCCATAACCACTCCGACTGAAGAATCGGTGAGGCGTGCCATGGCCATTCAGCTAGTCATTAATCATGAGTTGGGTCTTGCCAAGAATGAAAACCCGATGCAGGGCTCGTTCATCATTGAGCAATTGACCGACCTGGTGGAAGAGGCGGTATTGATGGAATTTGACCGGATAACAGAGCGCGGAGGTGTCCTGGGAGCAATGGAGACCGGATATCAGCGGGGTAAAATTCAGGATGAAAGCTTGTATTACGAGAATCTGAAGCATACCGGAGCATTGCCATTGATAGGTGTGAATACCTTTCTTTCAGATGACGGATCGCCAACGATATTGCCACGCGAAGTCATCAGAGCTACGGAAGCCGAGAAAGAGGCTCAGATAAGCACTCTGAAGAACCTGCAAGCACTCAATGAAGATATAGCCGGGATCAAGCTTGCCGAGCTTCAGAAAGCAGCTATTGAAAACCGGAATATGTTTGACCTGTTGATGGATGTCAGCAAATACTGTTCTCTGGGACAGGTCACACATGCATTGTTTGAAGTCGGAGGGCAGTACAGAAGGAATATGTGATGATTATTTTCTGTTAGTATTCATTACTCCTTTCTTTTTATAGAAATCGTCGGGCGTATATTCGTCTTTTGGCCGGAAGATTCCGGCTCATCTTGCCTATGAATACCAATTTTCAATTTTATGGATACAGGACTAATTCCCTTGGGTTTGTCAGGCATGACTTCTTGTGACCGACTCTCCTCCTGAGATTCAACGGCATGTATATCCTGCTCCACTGTTGATGCCGGATGATCAGACGCAACCTGCTCCGGTTCTTTATTTTCGGCATCGTTCATGACCGGTTCAGGCGCAATATCCATAGTTGAAGAAGAAGCATGTACTTCGTCGGGAATATTATCATCTTCGAATTTATCCGTAAAATCTTGATCCTCTGTTTCTGACCATCCTTCATCAATGATGTTCTCAATAAGTTGATCACCGGCTTCATCAGGCATGACTTCTTGTGACTTACGCTCCTCAGGGGACTCAACGTTATGGATTTCCTGATCCATTGTTGATGCCTGATGATAAGACACAACCTGCTCCGGTTCTTGATTTTCGGTATCGTTCATGACCGGTTCAGGCGCATTATCCAGGATTGAAGAAGATTCAGGTACTTCGTCGGGCAACTTATTATCCCTGGATTCATCCATAAAATCTTGATTTCCCGATTCTGAAAATCCCTCGTCACTTATGATCTCGATATATTGGTCAACGGCTGCATCTTCAGTTTCCAATATAGGCTGTTCCTCCGGATTTGCAGAAATGTCTTCCGACTCAGATATTGATTTCTTTATGGTGATTAACAGATTTTTATTCGGTACGGGAGTGCTTTCACGGTCAGTATTTATTTTAATTCTGGGCGAAGTATTTGCCTTTGGAGGTTCAGAAGCAACTTCCTTCCCGTCGGGGACTTCGATGGCAAGACTCCGAATGATGCTAACCTTGTCGTCTAATTCTTTAAATTGTGAAGCCTTGAGATTTACGAAAAACTCAGTATCATCCGAATTAATCAGCATCAATTGTTCCTGATTGAGCAAGCTATTGATTAAATCAATGTCAGATGGGTCATACATTTGATTTATTATTTCAAAAATCAAATCATAAGATCTGGATTTATCCATCATTTGTCTAAACATTGGCCAGGTCGCAAAAGCATTCGGTTTCAGTATTCTTATACTGTCATCCCTGTCCGGATCGAACGAAATGATCTTCTTTTCAACAAAAGGTCTTAGGGCATTCGAGATGTCTTTTTCAAGAATGTGAAGGTTTTCAGTAATTGACTGGTACAGACAGTCGTTGGCGTAGGCCTTTCCATCATCTTCGACAACCATCATTTTGAGAAGAATCTTGCAGAGTGTCTCTCGCTGAAACCGGGTACCCAGTTTGTTATAGAGGGAATCCAGTTCGGCTTCATATATATTTTTTAGTTGTGTCGACTCAACGGTTCTGGTAGCTTTTACTTTTTTTGGTTGCGCTTGTCGTTCATCAGAAGAAGTTATTCCGATAACAAGGTCTTTTTTGGGAACGATTCCTGCTTTGAATTTGCTTATTGCATTTTTAAGCTGGAGTAAAGTATTGTCGGATTGATAAATATTGTCAACGATTTCGTTTTGAATTTCTTTTTTACTCTGGTTATAGATAGGATATTCATCCAGAATGTCCCGGATTTCCTCGGGTTTGAGCTTAGGTAGTTTAAAAACGAATTCGATATCATTCCTTTTGAATAAAACCGGCAAATGATCTTCCATGATTTCCATTTGCTCCTGATCCAGGCCTAAAAGGAAATATATAGGCACTTTCTTGGATTCAACCAGGTCTAGGAACAGGTGATTTATTTTGCTGATTTGATCAAGCATCACCTGGGGTTCGTATGAATACAGATCAAGACAAAACAGATAATTGAACTTATAAGCAAAATGAAAGGTTTGGTAGATCTTCAGTAAGGTGGTTTTATCTTGTTTTAGCTCAGAAATAAGACTGCTTTCGTGGGCGAGATTAATTTTTCTGTCAGTAAAATTGTTACGTTCGAACATTTTTTCCACAGTTTCACTGAAGATATCATTTTCATATCCTATTACTATAACTTTCCACTTATTGTTATCATTGATATGCAGAGCCTTTGATTGAAGTAATTTGACATAAAAATGCTCGACAAACTCTGTATAATCATCCTTTGATTCGGTAAGTATAACCGAGAAGCCCGCTTCCCTGATTTTAAAGAGAAGCATTTCTGCTTCCTTATTTTTCTTATTTAAAAAAGTCATCAGTATAACTTTGAATAAATAAAATATTTGGAATTAAGCATGAAGTTTAAAATAACCAATGGGATTCTTAATTTAAAACAAGGCAATATATAGCTTTTTTTTAAATAATTATAATAAACGATTGTGTAATTTCGATAAATAAAATTAATTGACTATCTTTACTCCGCACCAAAATGAATCTGCTCTATGTTGCCTGTAGCCCGAATTAGTGATTTTACCATTTGCCCGTTATTTACCCCTGTTCCATTCGTAGGATTAGTACCTCATATTGGCGGTCCGATTATTGGTCCCGGTATGCCTGCAAGTTTGATTGGTGGACTGCCTGCTGCCTGTGTGGGTGATTTTTGTTATTGCAATCTTTCAGTCAATATGATCGCGAGCGGGTCCATGAAGGTGATGATAAAAGGAAGGCAATTGGCAAGAATTGGAGACATGACAGCACATGGTGGGTTTATATTAACCGGAACTGTTAAGATTTTAGCGTAGTGATATGGCAAAACCTAAGACATTTACAATTCAACATGAAAAGCCATGGGATTCTACTTTCCAACTCATGTCATGGTGGGATAGTGAGAAGGTAAGGAAGGCCTGTGTTATGGTTGTCGGAGCCGGGTCTTTGGGTAATGAAGTATTGAAGAACCTTGCTTTGATGAATGTAGGGAAGATAATCATCATTGATTTTGACAGAATTGAGTCTTCCAATTTGAACCGATCTGTATTGTATCGGGCTGAGGATGCAGAGGCACAAAGTTTCAAATCCGAGATTGCTGCACGTAAAATTATGGAGATTAATCCCAATGTGAGAGCCATAGCCATCAATGCCGATATCACTTGCCAAGTCGGATTGGGCTTATTCAGAAGGTGTGATGTAATCATTGGATGTCTGGACAATCGACTTGCCAGATTATTTATTAATAGATATGCTTCCAGATTCAATGTTGCATGGATTGATGGAGCTATAGAAAACCTGGCGGGCTCCATGGCAGTATATCGACTGGGGAAAAACTGTTACGAATGTGGTCTGAGTGCGACAGAATGGCAGAATATTCGGTACCGTCTCGGATGTCCGGATGTGGCCAGCCGCAATATTAAGTATGGTAAAATTCCTACTACTCCGATTTCAGCGTCCATCATTGCAGCAATGCAGGTACAAGAGGCGATTAAAGTGATACATGGCAATGAGGGCTTCATCGAATATGCAAAGAAATTTTATTATGAAGGCATGAATAACATAGCTATGTGGGTGGAAAGCAATGATCGTTATGATGAGTGTGAGAGCCACATACTATGGCAAGATGTTATAGAGGATGAAGCCTTGAGCCACGAAATGACTATCGGCGAATTTTTCGATTATCTCGAAGGACGGTTCGAAAATGGTTTGAAAATCAATCTGGATACTGAACTGGTTTTGGAAATAACGTCACAGGAAAGCGAAAAAAGCTACGACGTAGCTGTTTTGAAGACGGAATTGACAGATGATTTTCTGGCTAAATACAGGTCTGAACTCGTTGAGAATTTTTTTATTACCCGGAGCTTGACATGTATATCAAGAGAATCCGGCCTCAATGATTACACATTGAAATCCATCGGAATACCGGCACTCGCTATTTTGAGTATTGAAACCAAGGACGATGTGATATACATAGAATTGACAAAAGATATTTTAAAATATACAATATTAAACAACTAAATAAATTATGGCAAGCAAGGCTAATGAAATAAGCATCATGTTGAGAATTCTCCCGAAAGGCGAGGAAGTAGGCGCTGACCTTCATGTTACAACCACAGGCAAGGAAATTATCAGCGAGCTAATATCAAATGGCATTATTCCTAAAAATGATCCGGAAGGAAATCCTTATGTATATGAGTTGATTTCGAAGAATAACAATGCTAAAATAAGTGAAGATAAAACATTGTTGGATTCGGGCATACAGGATGGGGCTATCATATATGTCACTCCCAAATTAGTTGCAGGATATTTAAGCAAATAAATAATGGAAAAAAAAGAATATGACTTTGATGATCCTCTTTTTCAGAGGAACTTTTTATATAGGCGCCTCGCAAAGGAACATCTTGAACTCCAGAAAATCCAGTCTGACAAAATAGGGATTGAAGTGGAAAATGTGCGTGGACCTTTGGACATTCCTGACACATATACGATACATTATTATATCAGAAGTATTGTAGGAATCAATGAAGATCAGTCGCCAAAATATAGTAAACATCACATAGCTGAGATTTATCTGCCGGTCAAGTTCCCTATGGAGCCTCCCAGGATCTATATGAAGTCTGATTTGTGGCATCCCAATATTAAATGGGATGGTAAGTTTAAAGGCAGAATTTGTGGTAATACGAAGGAATACGGAAAAGGTTATGATCTTGTACAACTTGTATATCGAATCGGCGAGATTCTGCAATATAAAAACTATCATGCGGAAAACACACCGCCCTTCCCGGAAGATAGCATGGTAGCCAAATGGGTGAAAGAATATGCTGAGCCCAATAAAATTGTTGATAAATGGTCAGAGACCTACACAGACTATTCGGATCTTACTGCTCAATCGGATGAATTCTTTGAGGATGAGTATCAGGAAGAAAATAATCCTACTCAAATCTTCACCGGAGAGATACCGGAAAAGAAAGTTTCTCTTAAAATATCAATGAATACAGAACCCTCAAGCGATGAGGAGGACAGCACAGCGAAGAAGATCTCTTTTAAAAAATAATTAAGATGTGAAATTATGGTATTTCATATTAGTAGTGAGCTCCCTTATGTGCCAAAAGGGAGTAGCCCAGGGTCTATCCGATGAGGAAAGAGCATGGATTAACATTGAGACCTTTTCCGGAAGCAATAAAAAGAAAATTGCCCTGTTGAATGATTATATCAAGAAATATCCAACCGGAGATAATATTGAAAGGGCAAAAATATGGCGACATGAACTCCAGAATGAATTCCAACAGGAGGTTATCGATGATGCGATCAGTAGCCGGGAACCTCAAAAGTTGAATTATATACTCAAAAACTTTCCAAACAATAAAAGATCTGAAGAAGTAAGAAAACTTATTCAAAGGCTCGAAACGGAACGATGGAAATCCTTAAATATTAGGGATAGTACAGCAATGAGGCAATACATAGCAGACTTTCCCAACAGTGAGCACTCAGACGAAATTTTCACCAGACTACTTGATTTGGAGAAGGGTTCCTCCACTGAGATCGCTTCCGTAATAGTAACTCAGGAAGAGCTTCTGGCAATGAATGTACGAGAATTGCAAAGTTTCCTGAGGCGATATCCTCAATCACCCCTTGTCCCTGAATGCCTTAGGATTTTGGATAAAAGGGAAAATCATTATTATCATGTGATCCTCGCCCAGGTGGACAATTTTCCTGAGTTTAGCAAGCTGTATAATAAATTCAAAGAACTTTTTCCTGAAAGTAAGAGACTAAGCTCCTTGACTACCACATTTGACACCCGATCCCGGGAATACAACATCAATAAAGACAAGCCGGGATTTGCAGCATGGAACGATCTTGACAAAAGTAACCTGGAAGAAGTATTGAATTATGGCTTAAAATATCCTGATTCCCCCTTTAAGAAGCGAATTACTGAGTTGTCTGTTCAATTGGAGGATAAATTGTATAAAAAAGCTGTGATGCGAAAGTCAATGGCAGCCTTATTGCAATACAAAAAAATGTTACCCAATGGAAAACATATTATAGAAATAAATAGGTTGATAAATGAGCTTAAAAATAACCCTAAATATGAGGAATATTCATCACTGGCTTCTTCCAAAAACATCGAAAGCCTGAATAAATTTATCAATGCCAATAAAAACAACCCGTTGGTAGACTATGCACTCGGTGTAGTCAATAATGTATCTGATATTCTCTACAACTTGACCAATGATGAAGCAGGCATATTGGTTCAACTGGACAATTTTGACAATCCGTATTTAAAAGTATCGGATCCTGATAATGTCATCCTGATTGACAGTAGCGAATTAAAGAGCTCAGGATATTTTGTAGTCAATTTTGACGATGTCGTTTTAAACTCAGAAATTACTATTTTCGATACCAACGGAAGACAAAGAAAAATACAGTTCAATAACCAATTAAAGGTTGATTTCACTCAGGCCGGGAAAATCTTGAGAATCAGGATTGAAGGAGGAGTTCCTCCATACGTTTTTGATTATAAAAACAGTGAAACTAAATTCATAGACCAGACCTATTCAAATGTTATGCCTGGAAAAGATAACTTTTTTCTGGTGGATCTGGATACAATAGAAAATCTACAGGGTGGGAATTACGATTTGCGTGTGAAAAGTAATATCGGTGGCCAGATGGTGATGTTAGCCGGAATCGTTGTGGATGTCCATGATTTTCGCCTCCTTTATTTTATATTGTTTACCTTATTGCTTATCGGCCTGATTGTCTGGGTTGTTAGGTTGTATATAAAGAAAAGCAGACCAAAAACAATATTCGATGAGTTTGAATGAAATTATAGCGATTGCATCCATATATCAGCGTGGTTTTTTAATCATTATCATCGGATTGTTTTTAGTCGTGCTCCTGATATTCATCAGAATTATTCTCGTGAGGTTACGTACCAGAAAAAAAATAGATGCCTCAAAGGTGAAAAAATTTCAAAATCAAGATAAACGTTTAATTGAAAATGCTGAAGTCAAGCCGGAATTGAATATTAACACAGAGCCTAAGGATCCAATGACAACCGGAATCAAAAAAATAAGTTTTACCCGTAGCCAAAGGGCAGAGAGTTTCAAAGGGGTGAGCACAGAAGAGTTTGAGCAATTAATTGGATCTACCGGTTTTGTGATGTTTGAAATGGATGAGCTGTGGACCGACTACACAATTAAGACAATTTATATGAGCCTCGATTGTTGCAATGAGCTCAACAATTATTTGAATACTGAGAATTTTGTTCAAATCAAAAATGAATCATCAGTCATCCCTGAAATAGGAGGGATATTGCTGGGGCGCTTCAACCCGGTAGATAATTCATTGTATAGAATTAGTCTGGAAGAATTTATCCCCATTGAAAGTGTCAATCCTGACCTTTTTAGTTTGGAGTTCTGCACTGAGAGCCTTGTCAAGGAATTGGGAGATGTTTCAGAAAAATACCCACACCTGACCGTCATGGGTTGGTTTCATACACATCCCGGTCATGGACTTTTTCTTTCTGTCCCCGACATGACAATCCAGATGGGCTTTTTCAGGGAGCCTTATCAAATAGCGATGGAAATAGACAGCCTTTCAAAAAATCTAGATACTGGATTTTTCTGCCAGAAAAGTAACGGACAAGTCAACAATAGTTCATTTGAAAAGAAAACATGGTTCTCATGGCATTCGATTGTTGAATTACTTAACGGACAAAATATATGAGGAGTTTTGAACTGGTTTTTGACCCGAACAACGATAACAGGTCGCCCAATGCAGTGACTCTGAGTAAGGAATTCAATTGGCTTGCAAATTTTATTACCTCACAATTTGCTAAATATTTTGGTCAGGATGAAGGAGTAAAGGATGTAGTTGCCTGTGATTTGCAAAAGGATAATTCCACTTATGCCGAATTTACCAGGTATTATAACCTGAATATGGAAGAAAGAGTCGTCCTCCTGATGGCAATGGCTCCCCACGTGTGCCCCCAGCTTTTGGATGCGTTCTTTGTAAAAAATTCAACCTATGCAAGGCCTTTTTCTGAATTTGGTGGTTTAAAAGGACTCCATCATGTTGGCTTTTTGCCTACCGGAGAAACGGCAGTTTTCCTTTTATCGCTTAATGATATCGCGGATAGATTCAGGATCATGAGATATTTCGCGCCGGAACATCCATTTATCAAACATCGGATCTTGAATTTGGAAAAAGATGGAAACTCCGAACCCATGCTGAGTGGCAAACTCTCGATAAGCAAGGAGTTTCTTAGCATTCTAACAGAAGACAAACGATTCGACCCACGGTTTTCCAGTGATTTTCCTGCAAATAAGCTGGAAACAAAACTTGCCTGGGATGATTTGATTCTTGAAGAATACACACTACATCAGGTTGAAGAAATTATTAAATGGGTTCGTCTTGAAAATTTAATCCTTGAGAATACGGATTTAAACAAATATATCAATCCGGGTTACAGGGCACTTTTCTACGGACCACCCGGGACCGGGAAAACTCTGACAGCAAGCTTGATAGGAAAGCAGGTTGGCCTGACTGTGTATCGAATCGATCTGTCAAAAGTAGTATCGAAGTATATTGGTGAAACAGAAAAGAATCTTGCAGCGATCTTTGATCAGGGTGAGAATAAAAATTGGATCCTGTTTTTTGACGAGGCGGATGCTCTTTTTGGCAAAAGGACAAATACCACGGATGCAAAGGACAGGTATGCCAATCAGGAGATCGCCTACCTACTGCAGAGAATCGAGGTATACTCTGGTGTGACCATCCTGGCAACCAATCTAAAAACCAATCTGGACGAAGCATTCAGCCGCAGGTTCCAATCCATGATTTATTTTCCACTACCCAAACCCGATCAGCGTCTGAGGCTTTGGAAGACAACCTTCAAGGGACTCAGATTTGCCGACAATGTCAATCTTAGGAAGATCGCGACCAGTTATGAATTAGCAGGCGGTGCGATTACCAATGTTCTGAGATTTTGTGCCCTGGAAAGCTTTTCTAGAGATGAACAGTTGGTTTATCACGATGATATCATAAGTGGTATCAAGAAAGAACTATACAAAGACGGAAAGACAATGTAGATGTTTTAGCAGAGAAACTGGATTAATAACTAATAAAATATTCGGATTATGAGAAGCATGATCTTGGTAATAACCATCTTATCTTTTGCAGTGGCGGCCTCCGGTCAGGATATCATGAAAATCGGTGAGCGCACCAATAAAAAAATTCAAAGAAAGGTGGAGTCAGGCATTAATCGTGGGATAGACCGCACCATCAATGATGCCGAAAAGGATATTCGCAATAGCATGAAAAGCAAACCCCAGAAAGATTCAGGTAAGAAAACCGGAGATAGCAAGACGAAGGAGCCTGGACAAACCGGAGTAACCGAGAAGTACGATTTCAAGCCAATGTCCAAGTCAGTGCTGTCTTTCAATGCCAATAACATGAAGGATGATAACCAGACAACAGAATCCTTCAATCAGGTAATTGAATTGGTACAGTTGGATGGATTCAAAGGCAAATGGATTAAACTGTTACCTAATTCTGCTTATTGTCCGATCATGTCCCAGGCAATTAATGGGGATTGGGCTATTGAAATGAACCTTATTCCCCAGGTTGGTGAAAGTAATAAGTCCGATATCAATTTTAGCATTGCTCTGGTCGGTGAAAATGATTATAATCGCCTCTTTTCCGATTCGGGATTGGATGCCCATGAGATGGATAGCCTCTACAATTATGTGATGGTTCAGATCAACAAACCCGCCTCAAAGGATGAACTGAATATTCTGACCAAGACAAGGATGAGTGGTACTAAACCTCTTGTCAGGAAAAAGAAATATATACCTGTCAACTCAGAGGTAAACAGAAACACCTTTGCCATTAGTAATACAGGGTCCATCACAAAAGTGTATTATTGCAACAGAAAGATTACATCATTCCAGAATAAATCGCAGGATGCCATGAAAATAATCCTTTTTGTCATTGATGACAGTGGTGAATCTGCTTTATATCTCCAGGATATCAATATAACTTCAAAGTAATGAAGGATATCAATGGTGCATAGTCACCGTGTTATACCCATTCAATGCTTACCTTTGTGCTGAAAGTTATTCAATAGGAGTAATTTTTATGACTCCCGTATTCTAATGATAAAGAAGAAGATACTTGTTTGTCCGCTTAATTGGGGTTTGGGGCATGCAACCCGTTGTGTTCCCATTATCCAGCTATTGATTCAGCGTGGGCATGAAGTTCATTTGGCAAGTGATGGCATTGCCTTGGAACTATTAAGAAAGGAATTCCCCGGCTTGCCTGCCATCCAATTACCTGGATACGACATCCATTATAAGGGGAAGAACCTGCTAAGAACCGTAGCCGCGCAGTTGCCCCGCATATTGAAGACTGTGATTTTGGAACACAGGTTTGTTCAGGCTTATGTAAAGCAAAACAGCATGGATGTCATCCTCTCTGATAACAGATTTGGCTGTTATTCCGGTGATTGTGTCAATATCTTCATAACACATCAACTCAGGATACTGACACCGCTTCGACTCATGAGTGCTGTTGCCGGGATGGCCAACAGGTTCCTGATCCGTCATTTTGATCGGATATGGGTACCCGACTTTCCACCTCCCCAAAACCTAAGTGGATATATGTCATCATCTGGCAGCTTACATCCTGTTTACATCGGTCCTTTATCCCGACTGCAGAAACTTTCAAAACCAATTATCAGGGACTTTATAGTGATCCTTTCCGGGCCTGAACCGGCGAGGAGTGATTTTGAGCAGATTATTATAAGTCAGGCATCTTTAACACCATACCGGTATATGCTTGTCAGGGGGGTGGAAGACCAGACGCCTCCGCCGGATTACTCAGGTTCCGGTATTTCCTGGGTTAATAACATGACTACCGAAGAGCTATCCTATGCCATTGCAGAAAGCAGGAGGGTCATTTCTCGGACCGGTTATACTACGGTCATGGATCTGATGGCATTGGGGGCTTCAGGAATTCTCGTGCCGACTCCCGGTCAGCCTGAACAGGAGTATCTGGCTCAAAGATTAAAGCAACAAGACAGATTCATTTTAAGTTCTCAAGAAAAGTTTGATCTTAGGTTTCTCACCGGACAATCTTTGGATGATGATAGGACGTTTGAGCCAATCAGTCATAATCTAACAGAGAAGGCCGTGATTGAATCAGGATTATAAAGGAAGGAAGATCATTGTGATCCTACATTAAGGCAAGTATTGATATTTAAACACACTTTAAATTTCTATTAATTATTTTATAATAAGGAACAGCTCTCTTATATTGCAGCAATATTTGAATCAGACTCGACTTAAATGAACAATAAAAATTCAGGACATCGCATTATCCCAAATATTAATGTTAGCAGGGCATCAAAAGTGAATATAAGACTGAAAGTATTAACTGTATTTTGTACGTTATTGATTACTGTGTCCGGTATTGCACAAAATTCTGATGAATCGCACTATGGCCATCAGCATGATCATGAGCACCAAGAAGGTCATGAACATCATAAGAATGAAATTGGGGTAGTAGTGGCACCGGCCTATTTTACACATACACGTGAGTTCAATTTCGGCTTACACCTCCATTATCTAAGGAGTTTAGGAGAATCAAAATTTGGAGTTGGTGCCGGCTATGAGAGAATTTTCGGGGATCATGCGCACCACTTTCTGGGTGTAGTGGCTGCTTACCGGCCTACCGGTGCATTCAGCCTTATATTATCACCGGGACTTGCGTATGAAGATGCCAAGCATGCCGGGCCACAATTCGGACTGCACATAGAGGCAGTATATGAATTCGACATCAAGGGAATCCATATCGGGCCGGTGTTTGAATTTTCCTATGATGCCGATGATATCCATATCAGTCCGGGAATCCATATCGGGATTGGATTCTAATTTTATCCTCTTTAACTAAAAATTAAGTTGTAAGATGAAATTATTGACCGTAAATTTACGTTGTCAAGTTAAGATGATTGTTTTCATGGGTTGAAACATGAAGATGGTTGTTGGATAGAATGTCATAAGTTAAAAAAGGACTAATATTATGAGCGATGAGGAAAGAATGCTGACCAAGGCTGAGGAAGAGATTATGCATCACTTTTGGGAGAAGGGGCAGAGTTCTGTATCAGATATCATTGCAGGTATGGACGATCCCAAACCGCCTCATTCTTCGGTGTCTACCATTGTCAGGATTTTGGAACGGAAAGGTTTTCTGGGACACGAAGCTATTGGGCGTGCGTATGAATATTTTCCATTGGTGGAGAAGAATGAGTACTCAAGCCGTTCACTCAACAAGTTTGTCAATGATTATTTTGATGGCTCTTTTTCGGGATTGGTGTCATTCATAGCAAAAGAGCAAGATCTGAATATGCAGGAATTCAATGATTTGATGGATATCCTTAATAAAAAGTAACGGTCATGGTAATCTTCACATTCGCCATCGTAGCCATCATCACATGGAGTCTTTTGTTGATTCCCTATGTGCTGTGGCTGAGACAATCTACTTTTTTCTTCTTGCAACGCGGATATCTTTTAGGCTCGTTGGTCATAGGGTTGTTGAATGGCGTTATTAATATTCTTCCGCAAGGCAAATTGAATTTTGGATTAGTTGAGATGATTAAGGGTGATAACTTCATTTCTGATAACCTGAATTCCATCATAAGCGGAATAACCATAGGTCATGGCGCCGTCCCTGAGACAGTATGGACGACCATTTTGGCTGTTTATTACATTGTAAGTTGCATCCTGTTGGCTATTCTGGCTTATAAGGTACTGACACTTTATATGATGGCTCGAGGAAATTCCTCCACCTACCTCAATGGCATGCGAATCGTGGAGTCACCTCAGCGACATACCCCGTTTTCATTTTTCCATCTTATTTTTCTCAGTAAAGAGAACAGACCTGATGCCGAATCACTTGTGCCGATCGTCCGGCATGAATCCACACACATTAAACAATGGCACTCGATGGATATAATTCTCACAGAAATTCTGTTTGTGTTTACATGGTTTTTTCCGGTGGTGTTTTTGTTTAAGAAATATTTGACATTAATACATGAATATCTGGCAGATGCAGAAGTCCTCAAGACAATGGATACCAGAATTTATGGTGAGCTGCTGCTGTCTCAGCAAATGGGTGCATCGGTCTCGGTAGCGCATCACTTTGCTAAGTCGGAGTTGAAAAGCCGGTTCAGGAAGATGGTTCAAACACCGACGTCGGGCCGGCATCGGTTGATTTACCTCTCCGTCCTCCCTTTTCTGCTTTTGAGTTTTATATGGGCGGAAAGGATTGACCTGAATGCAATTACGGCCAAAGTAAATAATTTTAATCAACAGGATGACAATCCAGCGATATCTCGGGAAATATACATAACTCCTGAAGGGCAGATGCGCGTGGTGAAAAAAGCAACCGGGCCAGATAAATACATACCCCAATATCCGGGCGGCCAGGAAGCCCTCGGTAAATTCATAGCAAGCAATCTGAAAGTAGATGGCTATGTGAAAACTAAAACCAAAGATGTCCGGGTTCGGTTGAATTTTGATTCTAATGGAAAGATTGAACTTATTACTTATTTAGTGCCTGTCCTGCCTGAAATGGAATTAGCCCTCAACAAAGTGTTCAATACCATGCCTGCATGGATAGCCCCGGAAATAGGTGGAAAGCCGGTTCGTTCGGAGGTTGTGCTGCCTTTGCAGTTCAATTGGTAGACGGGCAGGTATTAAAAGCAGGCAAAATGAGTTAAGAGGATGGTAATTGTCCGGTAGGGGAAGCTTTGACCCAATGTAGAGCCTGTTATAGATTAAGCAGTGGAAACCGATTGTTTTATGACATATTCGAAGTTTTAGTAAACAATAGGCGTACATTGCTATTGGAGAATAATCATCATTGTTGGAATAGGGGAAACGGAATCAAAGGAGTCTAATTTTCCCTTTGGTCAATCCGGGAAAGAATAGTGCGTTTCTGCCCTTAGTTTATTACCAATTACCAAATTCCGGCATTAAGAGTCGATATCAGCCCGCTTCAACTTCATCAATCACTTGCTGGATTGCTTTACTGTATATCCTGTCGATCTCTTCCTTGGGCGGAATTTCGAGATAGGGGTTAATTTCAATGATGTGCTGCAACAAAGATTCGAGGCAGGATATCCGCATATTGAGTTTGACGATTTCTTCGTAGATATTTACTTCGTTTGACATGGCTTTATCCTTGTTATGAATATGTAGACAATTTATTTTAATTGAACGCAAGGGAGTTTGGTATCACCTATACATTTCCTGAGTACCTCTTTTTATTTTGTAATCAGGTAGGGCATGGCCAAAACACATCCGGGGTATTTGACCTTGATGGAGAACAATTCAGTGAAAGCACCTTCCGTCTCAAGCCTGGCACCATGAGCCTCCAGCGTATCTCTCGCTGCATTCAACTCGCTCATGAACACAGGGTCATTTTTGAAATCCGAGTCAACAAATGCAACAAACGCTGTTGCATTGGCCGATATCCATGTATTGATCTGATCGGCATTCTCTGCCTGAATATTTTTTTCGTCCAGCATTTTTTTCAGTCCTGCATCAACAGTATGTCCTGAACTATTCTTGCACGAACACAGAGTGTCGTAAATCCTGACAGGACTGCTCCAATCGGGTGCTGAATGTCTGCAACCATACCCACCCATCATAATAATCGACAAAAATAATATGGCGAGACGAAAGTTTTTATTCATATAAATTAATCGTATATTTGTTGAGTAGCGGCATTTTCCCCGGAATATTTGTTGGGGAAAAGCCATCAATCTCAGCTTTAACTCAAAATATAAAGCCAAGATACATTTTTTTGAAACATTAACTCATATATTATCATGGGAGATAATTGGATTTGGACGATCATCGTCAGTGGAGCAGCAGGTTATCTGGGGAGCTTATTGTTTAAAGGCAAAGGCAGTGGTATAATCTTCAATGTAATTCTCGGAGTACTTGGGGGCGCTTTCGGGAGCTGGCTCTTCAATAAACTGGGAATAACAGGGATCGGTAATTTTCTGACATCTGTTGTAGGAGCCTTTATTTTGATCTGGTTGTTTAATGGCATGTCACGGAATAAGGGTTGAGTGAGTTAATTGCAGATTTTTCGGAAGACCGAAAGGCGGACCTGCTGAAGAAATGGTCACTAATCCTCAGTGCCAATCCTGCCAAGGACGAAGATTTTGAGGGTGTGGAATGGTCCGATGAGGAGGAAACCATCGACAAGGCACTGATATGGGTTTATGGGGATGGTGGTGCGGGCTCGTCCAACAGGAACTTTAGCGTCAATGATTGGTTGCGGGAGGTAGACTTTTATTTTCCAAACAGCGTGAGTACAGTATTGCAGAAGGATGCAATAAAGCGATATGGCCTTGAATTGCTGCTCAAGGACGACGCCTTTTTGGAACATATTGTCCCGGACATTCATCTGGCAGTTTCCATCCTCAAGATGAAAGGCCTGTTGCCCGATGTCGCAAAGCACAAAGCCCGACTTATTGTAAAAGAATTGGCCAGGAAGCTAACCGGCCTTTTCGCATTCCAAACAACACAGGCCATTGGGAAGGCTCTCAGGTCGCCCATACCCAATCGCCGGCCGAAATACAATCATATCAACTGGGTCAAGACCATATACAAGAATCTGGAAACTTATCAACCCGCTAAGCGAACCATTATTCCTGAAAGGCTTATTGGTCGTCAAAACCGGCAGAAAACCATCGACACACTATTCATTCTGGTAGATCAGTCGGGGTCCATGCATGAATCCCTGGTCTATGCTGCAATCTACGCAAGCATATTTTCTATGATTCCCGCATTGAAGACACATCTGGTGCTATTTGATACCGAAGTAGTTGACCTCACCGGAATGGAGGATGATCCTGTGGAAGTGCTTTTTGCTTCACAACTGGGAGGGGGAACCAATATAGGGAAAGCATTGGCCTATGCGCACAAGACCTGCTCTAATCCGGACCGTACTTTGATGGTCCTTATCTCCGATCTGGATGAAACATCAGATGAAGTCACCTTTATGCGGGAAGCTGCGCGTGTTGCAAGTACATTCAACCGATTTTTGACCATATTGGCGCTTACCAAAGAAGGAAAAGGTCATTGGAATGTCGAAAATGCGAATAAATTTACTGAATTGGGGATAGTCTGTGCCGCATCTACCCCTGAGCAATTCCCCGAACTATGCGCCCGGGAAATTGTATTATCCAGATCCGGATCATAGCAACAAAAGCGGTTTAGTATCCAGAATTGCTTCTCGATTCAAACCTTTGTTGATTACTCATCACAAAAGATGACATTTTCGTCCTGTTCAGACAGGCATGGCGTGGTTATTTCTATAAAAATGATAACCCGGTGTATTTTTATAAATAAAGAGAAATTTCATGTATTTATAAGAGCCGGAACATAGGATTCATTGTATTAACTTATAAGAGCAGGTATAAAAAACCTCGAAGTACAATATATGATTTGAAAGTAAACAAGTATTGGATAGTGGCATCTCTTTGAATAAAATACATTCATCATGTCTGTAAAGTGACTAATTGGATTTTGCAGACCAATGAAGAGCCTTTAGATGAGGCCTTTTGGCAGTAAGGATAATAATTGCAAGAGCCCGCATTTTTGTAAGGTAATGCAGCCCCTTTTATTTGAAATCATAGAAGCATAATTGCCAATGGAACATGAAAAGTTTCGGATAATGAGCTTAAACTGGATTGAGTTTTTTCACATTCATAAAAAGTTTTCCACAATTTATCCCATTAACATATAACAGCTTTATTGTTAGTATCTGATAATCAAATAATAATACCATTCTTTAACATTATTTTTCCGTGTAATATTTTATCATTTGTCTTTTAATTGATTGAATAGCTCGTGAAAAGGTATTTAAAAAATAGTGATACTTAAATGACTGTTTTAAAGTTGATTCCATACATGCAAAATCTTTGTAATGCCTTGTAAAATCAAGGTTTACAGAAAAAAATATGTGAAAAAAAAGTGCTCGGTTCAATGAGATTAACTATATATTTACCGCCGAATTGAATGGATCCCATTTAAGTGAACAGATTATATGGACGGAAACCTTAATACTAACAATAATTCAGTTCCCAATATCGTCAGTGAGTATGAAGCGATGTCAAGGAATGGCGGCCTGAGCTTACTACATGAAAAGGACTTTATAGAACTTATATTATATTTCGAGAAGGAGTTGATGCTCGATAAAGCTTTGGAGATAACGGATTTGGCAATAGAAAGATTCAATTTCCTTCCCGATCTCTACCTGAAGAAGGCTCAAATCTTACTAGCGCTCAACAATACATCAGACGCATTCGAAGCTGTGGATCAGGCATTGTTGCTGGCACCTTCAGAGAATGAGGCCAAGTTGCTCAAAGCCAACTGTCTTATTATTAATAAAGAATATGATCAGGCATTTAATCTTTTAAACGATATCATGATGGTAGGGTCTCAAAAGGACCGGATCAATACCATGTTGCTCAGAGCTCGGATCCATGAGGAGTTGAAAGATTATACGCAGATGTTTAATCAGATTAGGAATGTACTTGATCTTGAGCCCTCCAATGAATTGGCCATGGAAAAATTGTGGTTTTATATGGAGAGCCAGCGCAGTTACCACCAGGGAATAACCTATCTCAATCAGTTGCTGGACAATGATCCGTATGCTTATATGGCTTGGTACAATCTTGGACAGGCGTATTCCTGTATCGGCGAATATGAAAATTCTCTGGCAGCTTACGAATACAGCTTTCTGATCCACCCTTCCTTTGAGCTGGGGTATAAAGATTGTGCAGATTTAGCCTTCCAAATGTGCCGCTATCGGTTTGCGCTGAAAGTATATCTTGAGGCATTGGATAATATTGGCCCGGATAGCGAACTTTTCGCTTGCATTGGTGAATGTTATTATAAGCTGAAAGAATATCGGCTTGCCCGACTGAACTACCGCAAATCCAACAAACTGGACCCATACAATGACGAAGTGCATTACTACCTGGGTCTTTGCTATGCTGCCGAACATAAGTATGACATAGCGCTCCAGCACTATTACAAGGCATTGAAGATAGAAGACAGCAGGGAGGAATATTTTGCGGCAACCGCAGAAGCCTTCTATAAGCAAGGGGACGCAGATAAGGCCGATTATTATTTCAAGAAAGCCACTGATCTTGGCGGCGATATTCCCGAAATCTGGCTTTCCTATGTCAAATTTCTCTATGAAATAGAAGAATTTGATCGTGCGTTCGATGTTTTGGAAGAGGCTGATGAATATACTTACAGTTCTGAGTTGCTTTATTACAAGGTCCTGGTATTAATTGCTCAGGATGATAAAGAGGAAGCCTGTGAAGTATTGAAAGAAGCGTTGAGTGAGGATTTTGACAATCATGTCATTCTTTACCGACTCAATCCTGAATTGAAGAAGGATCAGGAAATCACCTCCATCATCAATTATTTTTTCTCTGAAGATTGATTGTATCCTGAGGGATAGTGTGTGTTATAACTATATGGAGAATTGTTTGATATAGCCATTATATGTAATTTACGCTTTCAGGACTTTCTACCTGTTGGTGATACAGGATGTTTTCAATTAGGGTAAAATTGTAGTTTTTGATTGAGTAATAATTTTTGATCATCATTGGACATAATTTGAAATGATCTTTAGTAAACGGAAAGCGAGTGCCGTGAAATCTGATTTGGCCGGGTCGTCCTGAATTAGGTAGATGATTAATAACCCAAAAGCGGGAGTATGTGCTCAATGTAGAATAGTCAAATTGTAAATTGATGTCAAATGTTAGTCCATATTCTGTGAAAACATTTAAAAGGCGGATAAATACACAGCTTTAGATTATTATTTTCCTACCTACTTCGATTTGGTCCACAATTGTCGTTAACAATATTTGCATCCCATTCATTTTTTTGAGCTATTCAGGGTATAAAAACTGAGATATATCCAATTTTTTCTGTTTCACTGCCTATCATTCAGTCATTTATTGTTAATTTTGCGGTCAAATTGAACAAAAAGTAGTTGATTTCCTTTTACTTCAATTAGTTTACGTATTCTTAAATAAATTCCATTAATGAGACTATTCCATTTTTTACTTTTAGCAAGTCTGATCATTACCGGATCTTCTTGTAAGACAGGTAAAAAGCTAAAAGCTGCACAAGAACAATATAAGACATTGAGTGATCAATATGTTGCACTGGAGAGGAAATTGATTGATTGTGAGACAGCGGTCAATGAAGCAGACAAGAGAAAGCGTGTTTCTGACAAAGAAATCGAAGAACTCAATAAACAGATCGTCTTCCTGAGAGAGAACAATACAGCTGTGCTGGGTCAATTGAAGGATTTGTCCGTCATTACCAACAGTCAGGCTGAGTCCATCAAGAAATCATTGGAAAACATTGGTGCGAAGGATAATTATATCCAGACTATCCAACAAGCTGCTGCCCGTAAGGATTCGCTCAATCTGTCACTTGTCATGAACCTTAAAGGTGTCCTGGGTAATCTCAATGATCAGGATGTCGAGGTTAAGGTGGACAAAGGCATTGTTATGATTTCACTTTCGGACAAAATGTTGTTTAAGAGTGGAAGCTATGATATTTCAGAAAATGCAGGAGCTGTATTGGCCAAGGTGGCTCAGGTGCTCAACAATCAGCCCGATCTGGAAATATTGATAGAGGGACATACCGACAATGTTCCAATCAGCAAGCCGGGAATCAAGGATAACTGGGACTTGAGTGCCTTGCGAGCCACATCCATAGCACGTGCCCTTCAGACCCGGTTCGGCATCGATCCGAAGAGGATAACAGCAGGTGGCAAGAGTGAATTTTCCCCACTTACTACCAACGACACTGCAGAAGGAAGGTCTGTCAATAGAAGGACAAGAATCATTATCATGCCACAATTGGATCAGTTCTTCAAGCTGTTGGAAAGGAAAATATAATCCGGAGAAACTTTGACAAGCAATACACTGTTTAATAATATATTCGGTGACAATAGGTATCTGTTGTCACTGTTTTTTTTATTCCAATTAAAAACCGTAAATTTGTGCCCACTATGCTAATCCAGGTATTCAAATCAAAAATTCACCGTGCGACTGTCACAGAGGCCAATCTGAATTATGTTGGTAGCATCACCATTGATGAAGATCTCATGGAAGCTGCTAATCTCTATGAGGGTGAGCGCGTCCAGGTAGTTAATAATAACAACGGTGAGAGGCTTGAAACTTATGTAATCCGGGGGGAGAGAGGCTCGGGAGACATTTGTCTGAATGGCGCTGCTGCACGCAAAGTGGAGGTAGGTGATACTGTGATTATTATCGCCTATGGATTTATGACACCTGAAGAGGCCCGGTCATTCAAGCCTGCCGCTGTTTTCCCTGATAGCAACAACAAACTGGTGTGACGTTGCAGCGGAAAAAGTTCATTGTTGATTTTCTGAAGTTTTTGTTGTTCTTGGCGATCGGTGCCGGTATTTTGTTTTGGGTGTATATATCTCAAAGCAGGGCATTTCAGGAGCAATGCGCTATTGATGGCATTCCGGAAGAACAATGCAGTCTGATCCGGAAATTGATTGCTGACTTTAGATCCGTCAACATTCTGTGGTTGGTGGCAGTCATTGTCGCATTCCAGCTTAGTAATGTGGTACGGGCTTTACGATGGCAAATGATATGTAAGCCCCTGGGCTATAAAATCAAATTAGGAAATGCCTTCTGGACGATTATGCTCAGTTACTTTGCCAATCTAGGTCTTTCCAGAGCAGGAGAGGTGATCAGAGCCGGAAGTCTTGCCAGATATGAAAAAATCAAACTGGATAATGTGGTCGGTACGGTGGCGCTCGATCGTTTCCTTGATCTGGTGACTATGAGTATTGCCATATTGATTGCATTCTTCTTCCAGTATGAAGAAATTCAAAGCTATCTGGCATCCAATATGAGGGATTTCGACTTCGCTGCATTCAGTCGTGGTTGGATATTTCAGACCTTCGTCACGGGAATAGTCCTGTTTTTTCTACTGGTTATACTTTTCAGAAATCGAATCAGACAATCTCTTATTTATCTTAAGATTAAGAATTTTACTAAAGGGGTGATTGCAGGAATGAAGACGATCAGAAAGATCGAAAGACCATTTCTGTTTGCTTTTTACAGCATTCTGATATGGGTCTTCTATTTTCTTATGACCTATTTCGCCTTTTTCTCTTTTCCACCTACTGCGAGCCTGGGGATTCAGGCGGCGTTGCTGGTCTTCGTATTCGGTAGTTTCGGCATCCTGATCCCATCGCCCGGAGGTATGGGGACTTATCATGCCCTGGTGGTGGCAGCGCTTGCCATTTATGGTATCCGCGGGGATGATGCCTTCAGCTATGCGAATATTGTATTTTTCAATATTCAGATACTCACTACTATCCTGTTTGGTGTACTTTCCCTGATATTTCTGCCAATCAACAACAAGCATTATATCCCACATCACATATTGATTTCTGATGGTCATGAAAAATAAGGTTCTCAATCGGGAAGAAGTGATCCTGCAGGCCAGGACCTGGCAACAACAGGGCCTGGAGGTTATATTTACCAATGGCTGCTTCGACATACTGCATCCGGGTCATGTCCGTTATTTGGCCCAATCCAGAACTTTGGGAGATCGGTTAATCGTGGCACTCAATGATGATGATTCAGTGAGAAGGCTGAAAGGGGAAAGCAGGCCGATCAATACACTGGCCGATAGGGCAGAAGTCGTGGCTGCCTTGTGTTGTGTGGATGCAGTGACAAGTTTTTCGGAGGATACTCCGTATGATCTGATCAGTGCCTTGATCCCTGATGTGATAACCAAAGGAGGCGATTACATGCCGGACAATGTGGTGGGTGCTGATATCGTAGAGGAAGCAGGTGGAAAGGTCGTTATCATCGATTTTCAGGAGGGGTATTCCACAACGTCTATTCTGAAAAAAAGCAAATAGATCCTGTCCCCTATGGATCAATGATCATCACCCATATAACTCCACCATGATTCTGGTCTTTTCCATCAACATGGCATTCTGGAGGATGTCTGTAGCCTCATCGACCATTTCCTGCCAGCCGCACAGCATAAACAATGCATCGGTCTTTTCAGAATTATAATGATTGAGATAAATGGAGTGGACATATCCTTTGTGGTAATTTCCGTCTCCGATATGTCTGCTTAATGCTATATCCAGCTTGAAATTAGGATATTTGCTGAATGCCTCCAGATCCTCCTTATACAGGATATCAGTCTCATATCGGGTACCGAAAATCAAGTGGAATTGTGTGTTCTTGTATTTATCATGATTGAGTGCAGCCTGGAGCATGGCGCGAAACGGGGCAATACCGGTGCCCGTACAAATCATGACTACAGTCGGTGGTAGTGGATCAGGCAGATAAAACATACCATCCGGACCTTTGAATTTCAATACATCCCCGACCTTCACTTCTTCGCATAAGTAGGTGGAGCCCAGGCCACCCTCCTGCTTGGCGATGCAGAGCTCTATTTCGCCGGTAGTGATCTGGTTGGCGATTGAATAGCTTTTCCACCTTTGAAGCCGTTTTTCGCCTACCGGGAGGTCGAATGTGATGAACTGGCCTGGGATGGCAGTAAATGTTTCTTCGGTCCGGGGATCAATGTACAACCGCCTGACACGGTCATTTTCGGTAACTATCTTAGTGACTGTAGCTTCTATCCATTTCGGCATACTTGTAATATTTTAAATTCAAACCAGCAATTCAGCGGCTGAATATAGTTTAATACCATATTTTTCTTCAGTAGAAACCCTGAATTCTTCCAAAGGTTTACTCCCGACAAACATTATAAAATCACCGCCCCAGGCACCTAAAGACTTCACCGCACCGTCAAAATCCTTGTACAATCTCAGTTTGATGGGTTCCACGTCCAGCAGGGAGCCGATTACTTCTTCGTGTATCTCGATTGCCTTGATGGCATGATGTACTGTCTTTGCGTCTAAAATGTGGTAGGTCAGACGATCAATCAGATGGATTTTGGCAGTGAGATCCATGCCCTCTGTTCGCGAAGAAAAATCTGTAATAGCAGAAGCAGTATCTGCCTTTTTTCCCAAATAGGCAAATCCGGCATATTGTACCAGGATCTCAGGTCTGTGGACCTTATTGGCTAATAATTTGCCGGCATTTTGGAATACAATGACTTCATCACTCAAGCCACAAGCTATGTCATATCCTGAACCACCAATGGTTTTTTGCTGTAGGGTAAAGGGGTTGACGCCAAACCAGGAAGCTATATTGACCAGGAGGCTGGAACTGCTGCCCATGCCCCATTCCATGGGCCATTCAATTTTTGTCTCGACATGAAATGAGGCATGTTCGAGGATGTTTTTCCCTTTCAAGGCGATCGCTGCGTTCAGCATTCTACCAAGATAGTCCGCGGCAGAAAAGTCGGATGAAGAAATTGTTTCCACTCTTTCTGAGGTGGAAAACAAAGCATCAAACCACGGCTTACCATCCTTGTCTGAAGCATTCCATATCAAAGTTCCCGGCTGCCCTGCAAGGGTGTGTACTTCCAGATGATGCAGCGCATGGGTGGGCCATGCCAGGCATCGGGCTCCCTTAAGGGCCAGGTATTCTCCGGTAATCATCAGCTTACCCCTTGCATTGTAATGGATACCGGGTATTTCGTCTTTTGAAATATTCATCTACAACGTACTCCTTATTTTTTCGAGTTGTGCCCTGACAGAGGAGTAGGAAATAATTTTGTCCTCGAAATATTCGATCAGTAATTCCTGCTCCTGAGGCGTTGCTTTCATCTGCCAGAGAATATTCTGCAAGTGCATTTTCATATGGCCTTTCTGAATGCCGGTTGTTACCAGTGACCGGACAGCAGCAAAATTTTGTGCCAATCCGGTGGCTGCCACGATTTGCATCAACTCCTCAGCCCCGGGATTGCCGAGTAATTCCAATGAGCGTCTGGCTATAGGGTGTAGCCTTGTCAGGCCTCCCACAGTGCCCAGAGCTATCGGAATCAAAAGAGTGAAGCTGAAAATCCCGTCATTGATTGTACAGGTACTCAGGCTTTGATAATGACCTGACCTTGCTGCAAAGGCATGACCACACGCCTCAACTGCCCTAAAGTCATTGCCGGTAGCGAGGACGACTGCATCGATACCATTGAAGATGCCCTTATTGTGAGTTACGGCACGTGATGGATCGACCGTGGCAATCCGCACTGCCTTATAAAATCTCCTGGCAAAGGCCTGTGGCGTCATTTCGGGAATATTGGTCAATTCCTCAACAGGACATTCCACGGAGGCTTCAACGAGGCATTGCGGAGTATAGTTGGACAGGATCGACATAATGACTTCCAGCCGCCTTTCGTCGGGTGAGTCATAACCTTTTGCTTCAAACCAGCCTTTCATCACGGAAGATGCCTCCTCCAGGATGGTGTTGATGAAGTTGGCTCCCATGCTATCACAGGTTTCGAACCGTATATTCAGTTTTTTATAACCAGGCTCCTTATGACCCATATCGACAAATCCGATATCGACAATTCCGCCACCCCTTGATTCCATTTTGGCCGTCAACTCCCGGCAATCTTCCCGGATCAACTTGTCCAGTTCCGGCAATCCTGTCATCAGCAACGAGATATCGCCATCCCAGAAAAAGTACACACTGCCTTCCTTGATGGTCGAAACAACACGGGCATGTATGCCACCTCGCTGCGACCAGTATTTCGCTGCGTGTGAGGCTGCTGCCACAACACTGCTTTCCTCGATCACCATGGGGATGGCATACTCCCGGCCATTGATGATAAAATTAGGCGCTACACTAAATGGCAGCACGAAGTTGGAAATGGTATTTTCGCTTAGGCTGTCGATGATCTTCTGATCCTGTTCGTCCTGAAACCAGTAACTTTTCATTTCCTTCGTGACAGCTTCGGGATCCTTGAAGAAATTATTCACGATCCATTTTAGCTTTCCGATTTTGGACAATTTTGAAAAGCCGCTGACTGTCTTTCCTGTGCCTTCGCTATTCACGTTCTACAAATGCTATAATTTCTTGTTCAAATGGTATGTATTGGCATCTTCCCGTATTCTCAGAAAATTTTGAGCAAAGGCAAGACCTTTAAGCTGTGTGTCGATATACTCATCCAATGCTCCCTCACCGATCTGAGCATAGCGCAGCATTTTGCTGGCCTGGCCTGCCAACGATGGGTAGTTGAGGCTGCTTCTTAGGTAATGAATATCCAGAAAGTTTTGGATTCCGCCGGAGATGATGAATTGCCTGCATCGCATATTATCGCCCAGGCGTTTGCCGAGGTGGTTGACCAGCTGTACCATTTCCTCTGCTGTATGGCCGATTTTTGCCAATGGCATAATTTCCTGCCTTTTTTCTTCACTGCCCCTCATCAATTCGAGCTTGGCAAAATTGGTTCCCCCGAAGGCGGCAAATTCAATACCTTCAATGGGCAAAGCAAGCAAGGCTTCAAGGCTCTGCGGCCCCATGCCCTGTCCGACTTCCTTTACGATGATTTTGTAATCAGAATTCTCAAGGAGCGCCTTTATTGTGTCCAGGGGTCGCTTTGTGTATCTGTCTCCTTCAGGTTGGAGCCATTCCTGCAGTGGATTGACATGGATAATCAGACCGTCCGCCTCCAGTTTATCCAGCAAGGTCTTAATCATGGATGTCTTCCCTTCGTCAATGAGTTGTTGCACCTGTGCGATGCCAAGATTGGCAAAAAGAACGGCATCGTCTCCCAAATATTTCCTGACAGCAAAATCACTTAGATATTCATCATTGTATAACAAAGAACGGCAGGAGCCAAGCCCCATTCCGAAACCATACTTGCCTGCTACTGTTGCCAATACCCGGTTGATCCGGGCTGCCTTCTCGGTTCCGCCTGTCATGGACGATACCCAGAATGGCAGTCGGAATGTCTTGCCGAAGATGACCATCTCTTCCTGCCATTCGCTGTGTACGCCCAGTAATGGCTCGTAGAGGAATCTGGAGTCGTTCATTGCAGCCGCCGTCGCCGACTTGAATGCCAGGTCTATGTGATCCTGCTTGCGTATGTCGGCATTCAGGTCGTCATTTTCCAGAACTTCAGGATTGGGATCCATTGGCTGCTTTTGTGTTTGAACCACAAATATAGACAGAGTTTATCAGAAACAAGTGAAACAACGAGGTGCATTTAAGCAAACGATCTATGGTATTTAACCCAAGTTGCGCATTATTCAACAAATTATGTTAAAAAACGGTCAAAGAACAACAAATTTTGCTCTCAGAACGGCCAATTTCAGATAGGCATAAAACATAAAACACAGATAATCAATC
>Ga0116143_10000263_pt1 | contig 72500 bp, 60 predicted proteins | sample AD_UKC034_MetaG_FD_89745 | JGI IMG/M metagenome (GOLD analysis project Ga0116143, IMG submission 89745) | Active sludge microbial communities of municipal wastewater-treating anaerobic digesters from USA - AD_UKC034_MetaG | ecosystem: Engineered > Bioreactor > Anaerobic > Digestate | place: USA... | reverse complement strand
TTTTTGTGGTACTTTTAACATAGGTCTTAGCTTTAGTGGTTAAATAATTTATTATTCGTGCGGCATAACGACCGCTTCCCGAAGCTAAGACCTTCTTTTATCAGATATCATGGAATCTGACTATGTTTGGACGAAGCTTAGCTTCGGCCCGGTATTCATACTTGTGAAAAATGGGAATTGTTGAATTGCTGAATTGTGAAATTGTAGAATTGTTTTGGGAGTACATTTTCACATTTTTTTAGCATAAAAAAAGATTCAATCCATTAAACCATCATGAAGGTTATCAGTCCATAGTGTACAATTTGAAAAAACCTCTATCCATTAGCTGAATCCCCCGGATCAAAGGCCGGGGCTCGTTGCAGCCCATTCATTCGTCACCATTTAAAACTTTTATATCCATGAAAAAACTTTTTTTTATGGGCATGCTTGCCCTTGCCCTTATGATGGCTACCGGTTGTGAAAAATCAACCGAATCCCCATCCAGCGAACCCGATACTATCCTCAACGCTTTAGCCTTATCCAATACCGAAGCGCAGGACGCATTCACTGCGGTGGAAGAACTGGGTGATGCAGCTTTAGAATCCCGTGACAACGGTTCCTGCCCAACCATCACCAGCACCGCTCCAAAAGGAAGTTTTCCGAATACCGTCACGATTGATTTCGGCTCCGGCTGCCTCAGTCCTTCAGGCAGGTACCACGCAGGCAAGATCATCATCGAACAATCCGATTCGATGCACCATGCGGGCGCTGTCCGGACCACTTCTTTTACCAACTTTTATGTTGACAGCCTGGTCATGAAAAACGGAACCATCACCCTGAAAAATGAAGAGATCGATGAGGAAGGAAATCTGACCTTTACCCGCCAGGTGAGCAACCTTGCCATGACTTCTCCGCGGGGCACCCTGGTCACGAATGCCCTGCATACACGCACCCAGGTCAAAGGAGGAGGAACCCCGAACCGGCACGACGATGCATGGAAAATCACCGGGGAGAGCCAGTGTACCGTGGATGAAGAAGTAAAATTTTCCACCCTCATCAAAGATGCCCTGGTGCTCAGGGGGGACTGCCCCTTCATCGTAGCCGGCCTTGAAGAGGTGACGCGCAACGGACGCACAGTATTGGTCAATTACGGCGATGGCACCTGTGACCGCATTGCGCGTGGCACTCTGGAAAACGGAGATCACATTGTTATTGTACTGAACCGAAGGAATTAGAAGTGGCTGGTGGTTGGTGGTTGGTGGTTAGTGGCTGGTAATGCCAGCTGACCACTGACCACTAACCACTGACTATTAACTATTAATAACTGACTATTGAATATTGACTATTGACTATTGACTATTGACTATTGACTCCTGACTATTGACCTCTGTCTACTTTTTCTTCCCCGTATCCTTCAAGGTCACGGTCCGGTTGAACACCTGGTACCCTTCCCAACTGTCGGGATCGAGGCAGAAATAACCCAATCTCAAAAACTGGTAGCGATCCCCGGCTTTAGCGGAAAGTATATCCGGTTCTGCTTTGGCATAAGGGATGACCTTGAGCGAATCCGGATTGATGAATTCTTTAAAATCACGGCCTTCGTGGCCATCGGGGGATTCATCGGTAAACAAACGGTCGTAAATGCGCAGTTCGGTGTTTACGGCATGCTCGGCGCTGACCCAGTGGATGGTCCCCTTTACATGTAGGCCTGAAGTATCCTGGCCGCTGCGGCTTTCAGGGATATAAGTCGCCTGGATCTCCTCGATTTCCCCCGTATGGGGGTTGGTCACGGCTTTTTCACAGCGTATGATATAGGCGTTTTTCAGCCGGACGAGGCCTCCCGGGTACAGGCGGAAATACCCTTTGGTTGGGATCTCCATATAGTCTTCGGCTTCCACATACAATTCATTGGAAAAGGGCACCAGGCGGGACCCGGCTTCAGGGTCTTCCGGGTTGTTCAGCACTTCCATCTGCTCCACCCGGCCGTCCTCGTAATTGAGGATTCTCAGTTTCACCGGTTGCTGGACCACCATAAAGCGGTAGGCGATTTTATTCAGGTGTTCCCGGATGCAGAATTCAAGCAGGGATACATCGATGATGTTTTCCCGTTTGGCCACTCCGATGCGGTCCGCAAAATCCCGGATCGATTCGGGGGTGTAGCCCCTCCTCCGCAATCCGCTGATGGTGGGCATGCGGGGGTCGTCCCAGCCTTTGACGTATTGTTCATTCACCAGCTGCATCAGTTTGCGTTTGCTCATTACGGTATAACTCAGGTTGAGCCGGGCAAATTCATACTGGCGGGAGGGAAAGATGCCCAGCTGATCGATATACCATTCGTACAGGGGACGGTGATTTTCAAATTCAAGGGTGCAGATGCTGTGCGTGATCTTTTCAATGCTGTCGCACTGCCCATGGGCAAAATCATACATCGGGTAAATGACCCATTTGTCGCCGGTGCGGTGGTGATGCGCTTTTTTGATGCGGTACATCACCGGGTCCCTCATATGCATGTTGGGCGAAGCCATGTCGATCTTTGCCCGGAGCACGCATTCCCCTTCCTCGAAAACCCCCTCCTTCATTTTGCTGAACAAGTCCAGGTTTTCTTCCACGCTCCGGATGCGGTAAGGGCTTTCTATACCGGGCTGGGTGGGACTGCCTTTCTGGTCCGCGATGGCTTCGGCGGAGGAATGGTCCACATAAGCCTTTCCTTTCCGGATCAGGAGCAGGGCGAATTCATACAGCTGGTCAAAATAATCCGAGGCAAAAAACTGGCGGTCCCCCCAGTCAAAGCCCAGCCAGCGAACGTCCGCCATGATGGATTCCACGTATTCCACTTCTTCCGTCTCGGGATTGGTATCGTCGAAGCGAAGGTTGGTCTGGCCGCCGTATTTGTCCGCCACGCCGAAATTCAGGCAAATGGATTTGGCATGCCCGATATGCAAATAACCATTGGGTTCGGGTGGGAACCGGGTCAATATCCTGCCGCCGTGTTTACCTTCTTCGAGGTCCCGTTCGATGATTTCCTCAATAAAATTCAATGACTCTGACATAGCTGAATATTACATTCTTTCGGGCATATCGATGCCCAGCAAATTAAACGAATCTTCGAGCACCCGGCCCACGCAATCGCTGAGCACCAGTCGGAATTGAAGGGCCACCGGATCGTCCGCCCGGAGGATAGGTACTTCATGATAGAACCGGTGGTATGCCTTGGCCAGGTTGTAACTGAAATTGGCCACTTCCGATGGATCGTAAGCTTCAGCGGCCTTAGCCACCGTCTGGGGATAGGTTTCCATCAGGCTGATCAGTTCTTTTTCTTCTTCGGCCAGTCCCTTATAGTCCTGGTAACCGGCTTCGCTCCGTTCCCCCGATTTTCTCAGGACCGACTGGATGCGCACATAGGCGTTCTGTACATAAGGCCCGGTCTGGCCCTGCAGGTCAAGGGATTCTTTGGGATCGAAGAGCATGCGTTTTTTGGGATGCACTTTGAGCATAAAAAATTTAATGGCTCCCAGGGCGATCTTGCCGATGATCTCCTCTTGTTTGGCCCGGTCAAAATCACCCAGGTCCCCCCTCTCTTCCGCCGTCTTTTCCGCTTCACGGATGATTTCCGCCACCAGGTCGTCCGCATCCACGACGGTGCCTTCCCTGGATTTCATCTTGCCTTCGGGAAGTTCCACCATGCCGTAGGAAAGATGGTACAAACCGTCTGCGTAGGGTTCTTTGAATCGTTTTAAAATTTCAAAGAGGACCTTAAAATGATAATCCTGTTCGTCAGCCACCACATAGATGAGTTTGTTCATTTTGAACTTTTCGTAACGCATCTGGGCCGTGCCGAGGTCCTGGGTAATGTAAACGGAAGTGCCGTCGCTGCGCAAAACCACTTTCTGGTCCATACCGGCGTCCGAGAGGTCTATCCAGACCGACTGGTCCGGTTTTGAATAAAAGATGCCCATTTCCAGGCCTTTCCGCACCGCCTCTTTTCCAAGCAGGTAGGTAGTGGATTCGAAATCGGTATGGTCAAAACGGACCCCCATCCGATCATAGGTGGCATTAAATCCGTCATAGACCCATTGATTCATCCGGCTCCAGAGTTCCAGGGTCGCCGGATCATGGTTTTCCCAGAGCAACAGCATTTCGCGGGCCTCCCTGCCGAGCAGGCTGTAAGCATTAAAATACTGGTTTTTGAATTCCCTGAAAAAAGCCGGTTCATCCAGCTCTTTGTCCTTCCGGTTTTCAAATTCCTGATGTGCCTCGGGCGTGGATTGCCAGGCAAGATATTCTTTGGCAAATTCTTTTTCGAAAAGGACATAATAATCCCCGACAAAATGATCGCCTTTGATCCCCGTCGTGGAGGGGGTGGCCCCTCCGGCCCATTTACTCCAGGCGAGGATGGACTTGCATATGGCAATGCCCCGGTCATTGATCACCTGGACCCGCCGGACCTCATAGCCGGAGATCTCCAGCATGCGGGCTGTGGAAGAGCCCAGCAGCATATTTCGGATATGGCCCAGGTGGAGGGGTTTATTGGTATTTGGGGATGAAAACTCAACCAGGACGGTTTGATTTTTGGGTTTGCCGTGACCAAATTTCGGATCGCCCTGAATGTGTTGAAGGGTCCGGGTCCATATCGCGTCATCCAGGGTCATATTGAGGAAACCCTGGACCACTTCGAAGGAAGTAATTAAACGATTTTCCAGCATTTTATTACCGATCTCCTGCGCGACGGTCATGGGGTTTTTCCTGAGTTTCCCGGCCACCGGGAATACCGTGAGCGTATAATCCCCTTTAAAATCCTTTTTTGTCGGCACGACCAGGAGCTCGGAAGCGGGCCATTCCACAGGGTAGAGTTCCTCGATGGCCTGAGCCAGCTGGTTTTGCAATAATTCTTTGATCATAAAAAGGTGGGCAAAGGTACAAAATCCATTGCAGGATGATTTTTTGCGCTTCCTCCGATCTCCAAGAATTCTTGCCCCCTTAACCTCAACCTCAACCTCAACCTCAACCTCAACCGCAACCTTAACCTTAACCTTAACCTCAACCTTAACCTCAACCTTAACCTTAACCTCAACCCTCCTCAACAGGCCATTCAAAAAAAGAAAACAGCGTGGAACCGTATTTCCTTTCTTCCTTAAAACAAGGGTGTTTGGTAAAATTATAATTGGGATTGTGTTCCAGGATAAAAACGCCGCCGGGTGAAAGCAGTCGGTTTTCAAAAATCATATCCGGGATCCTGCCCAGTTCCTTCAATGCATAGGGGGGGCCTGCGAATATATAATTAAACGTCTTCTGCGCCCTGCCGATAAACTTGATCGCATCATCCTGGACGATGGTCAGGCAATCGTCCACTTTCCAATCCTGGGAGGTTTTTTTTACAAAATCAATACAACCCCGGAACAAATCGACATAGGTGACCTCTTTACACCCCCGGCTGATCAGTTCAAAACTGTGGGAACCGCTTCCCCCAAACAGGTCGAGGGCATGGAGGGATTCGAAATCCAGCCGGTTTTCCAGGATATTAAACAGCCCTTCCCGGGAGAAATCGGTGGTGGGCCGGGTAGGCCAGTTTTTAGCAGGTGGATTCAACCTGCGGCCTTTCAACCGTCCCGCTATGATCCGCATGCGCCCTGGATGATTTCCTTGATCATTTCCGGCCCTGGTGGCTGCAGCAGGCTGACTTCCGGAACGAATTTTTTCAATATCCGGAGATGGGCCGTCGAGGGGTCATTGGTCCAGACCTTGAAGGCCTGCTGATGGCTTCGGTATTTCTCTACCAGTTTTAGGGTAAAATAGGTGCTGTCGTCCGGAGAAGGCAGCCGGAGTTTCGAGGCTTCCTTGAGTACTTTGTTTACCTGGACGAGGTTGTACATCGTATCCTGTATGCGCAGAGTAAACAGGCCGGTATGATGCCGGTCAAACCAGGCCTGGGCATAGGCAGCCAGGCAGGTCATCCAGTGCAAGGTCTCGGATGCATGATATGGTCCGAATGGAGCCGGGAGGTAATAGATGATTTTGGAATAGGTGGACGGCCAGGTCTCGGTCCGGACCGCCGACTCACCGTATCCGGGATAAGGCAGAATGGCCTGGAGCAGGTTTAACCCGGATTTTTCATCATAAAGGCTCTCCGGCACCAGCTGGAATGGAGTATCCAGAATGATTCGCATCCCTCCCTGGGCTGCATGCTCTTCCAGGGAAGGGAACAAATCCGCCCGGGAATAAAGCGTCAAGGGGTTGATCCCTTCCTTTAAAATAAAAAAGATGTCATCGAATACGATCCATGACATCTTTTTACGGGTTAATGGTTTAGTCGGTATCTCCGGATGTTCCACTTATTTGCCTTCCCAGTTGCCGGTAACACTTGGTGAATTAAGGTCCCCGAATTTCACCCTGGATTCCGGGTCATACCGGTTGTCAAATTTTTTGTAGGAAATATCAGCAAACTTGCCCATGAAGGCTTTGCGCTGAATGCCTACCTCGATGACATCGATCATGATATTCCCTTGTTTTATAGTATCGGTCTTGAGGTCAAAACGGGCCCCGTTGGCGTAAGGTACAAAAGCCAGGGAATCGAGGTTTAATCCCATCCGTTTGATGGAGTCAATCGCCGAGGTAAAAAGGGTGTCGTAGGTGATTTTACCGGTAAATTCCGGATCGTCCGGGTCCCCGATCACCTTGATATCCCTGAATTGGCCGGTTTTGAGGCCGTTGGCCAGTTCTTCAAAAGTCGCTGCATAGCTGCCATATATGTCGCGGTACATTTCCTGGCACTCGCGGATGGTTTTGAGGCGATTGATCACTTCGTTCGTCCTGCTGTCCCTTGCAGCCTGGAATTCAAGCGGTTCTTTGATGCTGATATAGAGCATATATAAAAACGACAGGCTCAAAAGAATCAATACAGCATTGATAATGGTCTTCATATTATAAAATTCTTTTTTCTGAGGTCACAAGTATAGCACTTTTTGAAGGAAACTAATATCCCAACTGTTAACAAAATTAAATAGATGAGAAAAAAAGTATTTTTGGCGTCTTTAACCCGCTTTTTTTTGCCGGTCATCCTTGCGATAGAATCCAGTTGCGACGAAACTTCTGTCGCGGTCATCGAAGACGGGCGGGTGCTCTCCAACATCATTGCCAACCAGACGATACACTATGAATACGGAGGGGTGGTGCCTGAGCTCGCCTCCCGGGCCCACCAGGAAAATATTGTGCCTGCCACCACCCGGGCCCTGGAGTATGCCGGCAAATCCCTGGAAGATCTGGATGCCGTTGGGATCACTATCGGGCCCGGCTTACTGGGTTCCTTGCTGGTCGGGGTTTCATTTGCAAAAAGCCTGGCTTATTCGCTTTCCCTTCCCCTCATCCAGGTCAACCATATGCAAGCCCATGTCCTGGCCCATTTTGCAGAGCCCCCCTATCCTTCCTTCCCCTTTATTTGCCTTACGGTTTCAGGCGGACATACCCAGATCGTCCTGGTCCGAAGCCCGGCGCAAATGGAGGTCGTCGGTGAAACCCTGGACGATGCCGCCGGAGAAGCTTTTGATAAAGCGGGAAAAATCTTTGGGCTCGGTTACCCCGCCGGTCCCCTGATCGACCGTCATGCTAAAAACCATCCACCGGAAATCCATTTTCCCCACCCCCAGGTACCCGGATTGAACTTCAGTTTCAGTGGATTAAAAACAGCGGTTTTGTACCACGTCCAGCAACATACCGCGCAAAATCCGGACTATGTAACAAAACATATCGGCGTGCTTTGCGCTTCCCTGCAGCAGACCATTATCAGCATCCTCATGAAGAAACTGGTCCAGGCCGCCAAGGAACTGAATATCCGCCACGTCGCCATTGCCGGGGGGGTGTCGGCAAACAGCGGCCTCAGGCAGGCGCTTCAGGACGCGGGCATTCAACACGGATGGGAAACCTTTATCCCGAAATTTGAATATTGCACCGATAACGCGGCCATGATCGGCATTGCCGCTCATTTTAAATACCAGAATGGAGATTTCAGCAGCCTGGACATCACCCCCTCCTCCCGCCTCCCATTTTAATCACCCCTCAATCCTCAACCCTCACCCCTCAATCCTCAACCCACAATCCTCACCCCTCAACCCATCACCGTCAATCCTGCCATTAACAGGCCGATCAGGATGCTGATGAGTTTTCTGACCGGCATTCCGTGGTGGTGTTTATGCTCGGATTCAAACAAAATGGTTACGGCCACATGCAGGAGAGACCCTCCCGCAAAAGCAAGGACCTGGTGATAATGGTCAAGCAGGAAAGGAATGGAGGAAAAAAGCACCATGCCCAAAGGCGTGATAAAAGAAAATAAGGATACGTGGAGCCAGGTGACCCGGGTCGTATAACCCAGCATACCGAGCAGGATGAACAAGGTGAAACCCTCCACCAGTTTGTGCAATAAAACCGCCAAATAGATGGATCCATGCTGATGTCCGTGAAAATCGATGCCGGCAAAGGGCAAGCCGTCCAGGATGGCATGCAATCCCAGACCGATGAAAAGGGAGAAAACAAAAGTTTTACCTGCCGTGGGCGGGACATGCAGATGTCCGTGTTCGATGCCGCTCGTCCAATAATCCATTCCGGTCTGAAGGAAAAAACCGGCGATAAACAGGATGGCCACCGAATGTCCTTCCTCGTGGAAAATATCGGGCATCAGTTCCAGGATCAGTACCCCAAACAAAAATGCGCCGCTCAGGGAAAGCAGGTCCTGCATGATCAGGCGACCCGGTTTCCGGGTCATGAGCGCCGCGATCAACGCCCCGCCCAGCATCAGCACTATGGAGGAGGCCGCGTATTGCCAGAGACTCATCATCGATACAGGAAGAAATTTGAAATTTTAGAACCGGTATACCCTATAAAAGTGCCCAGCAGGCTGCCTGCCAGTATATCCAGCGGAAAATGGACTCCGACATATACCTGGGCATAGGCGATGCAGGCTGCCCATAGCAGAAATAAAAAACGAAGGTTACCCAGGAAATTAAAGCTGGAAGCCACCATGAAGGAGGCCACGGTAAAATGATTGGTCGCGTGCGAGGAGGTAAAACTGTATCCGGACCCGCAGCGCACAAGGACCCTGCGCTGTCCTTCCAGTTCAACCTGGTTGCAGGGCCTCAGCCTTTCCACATTTTTCTTGATCAGGCGGCTGCTGACCATGTCCGAGACCGAAAGCGTGCAGATCAACAACAACAGGTACAGGCCTCCCTGCTTACCGTAATTGAATAGGATAAAACCCACCAGGAAGACATACAAGGGGCCCCATACGTATTGATTGCGCATAAACTTCATGAATACATCCAGCCAGGCTGAGGTCCAAACCTGGTTGATCAGATGAAACAACCGGTAGTCGATATTCAGCAATTCCTCCATGAAGCACCGGCAAAATTAATTTAAAGTTTTGCTTCCAGGGGTTTTATCCGCAGATGGGGGTATGACCATCCCCCTTCTTCGGGAGCGGTTTTGCATTTTCAAATAAACCAGGCTTGCTCCTGAAAGTGTGGGATAGTCATGCACACTTCGACTCATTGTACGGAAAACCAATTAATCGGAAATCACTAGATTTGAGTAAAATATAAACCGCACGGAACGCTGATAAAAACAGGAGGCACCGGGACTTTTATTCACTTTGCTCCTCTGTGTCCTTCTTGCGATTTCTGCATTCTCTTCGGTTTAGAATTTCCGCCGTATATGATCTCTTCCGTTCTCAGCAATCATTCAAGACCTGTTGCCATGGCTTCTGCAAAACGTCAGGTACCTTGCCAATCAAACCCATTTTGAAAGTACTGGTCACCGGGGCATCGGGATATATAGGGAGCCATACGGCCATCGACCTGCTCCAGCACGGCCACGAGGTGATCGGCCTCGACAATTATGTCAATTCCTCTCCCCGGGTATTTGACCGGATTGAAAAAATCTCCGGCAAGCCCTGCCTTTCTTATCAGGCCGACCTCAGGGACAAGGACAGCCTGGGTAGGATCTTCGATGCGCACCCCCGGCTGGATGCCATCATGCATTTTGCCGCACTGAAAAGTGTGGATGAATCGGTGGTCCACCCAGACCTCTATTATGAAAACAATGTCAGCGGCCTGATCAACCTGATCCATTTCCAGAAAAAACATCGTGTGCCCCGGTTGATCTTTTCCTCCTCCTGCACCGTATATGGCAATGCCGACCAGCTCCCCGTCACGGAATCCACCCCCTGGAAACAAGCCGAATCCCCTTATGGTCTGACCAAACAGCTTGGTGAAATGATCCTGCAGGATTTTACCCGGCATGCCGGATCCATGAGTTGTGTATCCCTGCGATATTTTAATCCGGCCGGCGCGCACCCGGGCGGGCATTTGGGAGAAGCCGCCACCAAAGAAGTGCGCAACCTGATCCCCCTGATCATGGAGACCGGTGCCGGCAAAAGGCCTTTCCTGAGCATTTACGGCAATGACTATCCTACGCGCGATGGAACCAACGTAAGGGATTTTATCCACATCATGGACCTGGCCCGGGCCCATACCCTGGCTATGGATTACCTGGGAAATCTCCCTGCAGGAACCTATGAAGTATTCAACCTGGGCACGGGAAGGGGCGTGACCATTTTGGAGGCCATCGAAGCCTTCAACCGGGTAAGGGGAGAAAAATTGCCCGTAAAATGGGCCGGCAGAAGGCCCGGGGACGTAGTCGCCATCTATGCGGATTACCAGAAGGCAAAAAATCTCTTGGGCTGGCAACCGGCTTATACGATGGAGGACATCATGGCCCATGCCTGGGCCTGGGAGAAAAACAAGTCGGAATTGATCAGTTGAGCAGCCACTTGATTCCACCATACCAGCGCATTCCCATATTGGGTGCGTAGAGGCGGGTGGCGTCAAAATACCGCGAGCCCGTGGCGGTTGGACTTACGATCTGGTATTCCTGGACATAATTGGTGGCATTTTCCATTCCCGTATAAAGTTCCCATTTGCCAATATTCCGGCTGATGTGGAAGTTGACCATCAGGTAGGACGGCGATTGATCCGGCTGACCTGCACTGCCGGGGGTCGGGTATTCTGAAATATCCAGCATCCGCTGGGGCCCCACCCACTGAACCGTGACATTCCCCAGCCACACGCTTTCGTTCGAATTGAGATCAAGGGTGAATAAGGCACGGTGCTTCGGTAGGTACAGCCTGGAAATCAGGTCCTGGCCGTCAGCCAGCCGGTACCGGGCATCGGTATATTTATAAGCCAGCTTGAAGCCAAAATTGGCATTCATCTGGAACTGGTTCTGGAGAAGGAAATAGTTGATCCGGGAACCATGCTCCACATAGCGGTTGATGACATACCTGGTTTCCGATTCGATATCCTGGATGTTTTGTTTCTTAAAAAAAGTATGGTAGAAATCGGCGGATATATTCCATTCCGTCGGGCCTCCCAGGTAAATTTTCTGTATATAGCTCAGACCATAATTGTTGGCGATATCCAGACCAATCGAGGGCACCTGGAAATACCGGCCCATCCCGATAAAATGAAGATTGTCTGAAATGATATTGGGCATCCGGTAAGCACGTCCGGCCGAAGCCCGCAGGGTACCATACTCATCCACCTGGTATCTCATGGAAAAACGGGGCGTGGCGTGGACCCCGTAATCCCCGTAGCGGTCCAGGCGCATGCCAAGGGTAAAGCCGAATATCGATTCGGTCACGTCGGCATTGTAGGAATATTCGCTGAACAGGCCCGGAATAAATTCCTTCCGGTTGAACAGGAAATCGGAGAACCCTTCATCGGTCACGCTCCGCCTCATGCTCAGTCCGCTCAGCAGGCTGTGTTTCTCTGAACCGAATTTTTCCTGGTACAACAGGTTGGCATAGGCCGACCGGTCGCTGCCGTTGGCTATCCTGGCATAGGCGGCATCGTATTCATGGCCCTGAAGATGCCATTGAAAACCGATGGAACGGCCCGGGTCCTTAAAACCCACATACCCGACATGGCCGAAAATTTCCAGTCGTTTTTGCTCGTGTTCATAGAGGAGCAATTCTTCCTGGTGGTCCGGGCTGGGATGCCGGGTCTGGCCCCCCTCCCTTTTGTCCCAGATGCCGTGCACATTAATCTGGGTCTCCCATTTCAGGCCATAATAATGGAACCGCTGCATGGCATTGATCTGCTTTTTCTGCGGCGCGTCGAGGAAGGCATCTTCATTTTTGTCCTGGTGGTGTTGGTCCTGGTTGGCATGCAGGAGGGTGCCTGTGCTCCATTTTTCACCAAGCCTTTTGTTGGTCACCACGTTCATTTCATAGCGGCTTCGGTGATTGGCATAGGCGTTTACAAACAATCTCGGCCCGTCCCTGGGATCCACCAGGTCCACATTGATCTGGCCGGCCAGGCCTTCGGCGCCATTGGCTACGGTTCCGGCTCCCTTGCTCACCTGGATCCCTTTGAGCCAGGGGCCAGGAATAAAATCAAAGGCGAAAGGGGATGCGAAATTGTACATCGTGGGCCGCGAATCCAGCATGATCTGGGAATAGATTCCCCGGATGCCCAGCATTTCGATCTCCCGGGTGCCCAGGGCCGCATTCGTATAATTGGCATCCACTACCGCGCTGGTTTCAAAACTTTCGGAGAGGTTGCAGCAAGGCGCTTTACGCAGTTCCCGCATGCTGATCACCTCCTTATTCATATTGCTGCTCAGGGGGGTGAAACTGTCATTGGCTTTGGCCCGGACTTCCACTTGCTGCAGGACAATGTTTTCACTCAGCGTAAGGCGTATTTCATGTTGCCCTTCAGGAATCTTATATTCAAGCGTTTTAAAGCCGACATACTGGATCACCAGGATGCTGTCCGATCTGAGCCTTTGGATCTGGAAATATCCCGCGCTGTCGGAGACGGCATGGGCCGACATGTTTTTCCAGGCAAGGGTAGCCCCTTCCAGCGGCATTTTTTGTTCATCGACCAGCCATCCCTTTAATCCCCCCTGGGCTTGAAGATGCAAGGCCAGGATCAGAAAATAAATAACCCTCATCCATCTCCCCAAAAACTTAACCGGTATCATGGTCCAAAATTACGGGAATTGAATCAACCGCTTTGACGGCGAACCGGAATGACTAATTTTAGCCCATGAGAGGCCTCTGGCTCCCGTTTTTTTTCATTCAGATCATCCTGGGATTCGGCCAGACCTGGCAACAAAAAGCCGATTACCGCATCCACTGCCGGCTTGACGACCAGGCCCACCAATTGCAGGCCCGGATGGATTTGGTTTACCATAATCGGTCACCCCATACCCTGGGTCAATTGAAATTACACACCTGGATGAACGTTTTTAAGACCCCAAAGTCCGCCTATTCAAAACAATTGAATGCGCTCGGTATGGATCAGCGACTCGGGCTTAAAAAAAAGGACGAAGGGGCCTATACTTCCCTGGCTATTTCCCAGGAAGGCAAGCCTTTGAACTACTCTTATTCCGATCCTGCAGCGGAAATCCTGGTCCTCAAACTGGCAGATCCCATCCCACCGGGACAGGCCGGAACCATTACCATAGAGTATGTTTTAAAGCTTCCTTCCAATATTTCAAGAGGCGGCCACCTGGGTCAGTCTTACCAATTGACGCAATGGTATCCCAAAGTCGCTCTGTATGATACTTCCGGCTGGAGGGTGATGCCTTATCTGGAACTCGGAGAATTCTACAATGAATTCGGGGATTACGAAGTCACCGTCGAATTACCTGCAAACTATATCGTGGCGGCTACCGGCCAGCTGGAAAACCCGGAAGAAACTGAATTTCTATCCCGGTATGCCGATTCCTGCGCTGCAAAGCTCCCTTCGACCGGACCGGCTTTGCTTTCGGTTCCCTCCGCCAGCCATTACAAGTCCCTGAAGTATAAAGCGACTAATGTGACCGATTTTGCCTGGTTTGCCGATAAACGGTTCCTGGTAAATCGTAAGCTTTTTGAGCTTGGCGATCGCAAAGTGGAAGGATGGACCTTTTACCTGCCCGGACGAAACCCGGTTTGGAAATCGGCTATTTCCCACCTGGCCTCAGCTACCCGGTATTTCGACAGTCTGGTTGGCCCCTACCCCTGGCCGCTGATCAGCATGGTGCAATGCGAGAGGCATGGAACCGATGCCATGGAGTACCCGATGATTGCACTCATCGATGCCGGTTACGAGCAGCCGGGAAGCCTGGAAGAAGTCATCGTGCATGAGACGGGACACCAATGGTTTCAGGGCATCCTGGCCACCGATGAAAGAAAACAGACCTGGATGGATGAAGGCCTGGTCACCTATTATGAACACCGCTATTTCCGGGAACGCGGCGCTCCGGGCCTGTTGGCGGATCTGATGCTTGGCCCGCCAACGGATTATGACCGCTTGCCGGATTTCGATTGGTACCTTCAGGCCAATCGCCGGCGGGATGCTCCTTCAGGAGCTGACCCTCTAAAATTCAGCCTTCGCGGATATGTCCAATCCGTTTATGAAAAGCCGGCGAAAGGCCTCCTTTTTATGGAAAAATCTTTGGGCACCCAGGCCTTTGACCGGATGATCCAGTCCTGGTTCAGGCAATGGCGCTTCAGGCACCCGGGAGCCTCAGATTTTCAATCCCTGGCCGCAGCCCATGGTGCTTCCTGGTTTTATCCTCTTTATATTTCGGGGACCACGAAGGCCGATGCTGCCATCGAACCGGATACCCGGGATGGTGTTTTCCTGGTCAACCATAACCTTGATTTTCCTATTCCATTGGAATATGCCGGATTCCGGAATGGAAACAGGCTTTTTACAAAACAACTGCCACTCCTCCTGGGCCGGGATACTCTCAGGCTGAATACGGACAGCCTGGACTATATCCTCCTGGACCCGGATTTTCTGCTGCCTGAAATCAGCCGGGAAAATAATATCGTCCGGATCCGGAAATCCGTTTATACACCCTCCCGTTCAAAACTTCATTTTGTGGCGGGCATTGATCATAGCCTGGTCAAAGACTTTTACCTGTCGCCGGCCCTGGGATATAACTATTACGATGGCTTGATGGCCGGCGCGGCCTTGCATAATCTGAGCCTCCCGGTCAAACCCTTCAAATATGCGGCCATGCTGGCTTATGGATTTCAATCCAAGCTCCCGGTTTGGCTCGCGGGTTTTGAATACCATCATTTTCTCAAAAACCGGGTGCTGGAACGGATCGATTTCGGACTGGAAAGCCGGCATTTTACCTTCCACAAAGATTCCGACTATGGATTCACGGACCGGTACTTCAAACTCGCACCATTGGTACGGCTGGTCCTCCGGCCCGATGGTCAGCGAGGGACACAGAAAGAATTGGTGTACCGCAACATCTTCATTCAACAATGGTATGGCGAAGGCACGGATTTTACGACCCGTGCGTTCACCCGGAAATCCAGGTCTTATTCGGTAAACGAACTGAAATTCCAGGCAAACAGGACCGGAAGTTTAAACCCATTTGCTTTTAATGCCACCCTTGAGGTCGCAAAGGGATTTACCAAAATATCCGGCAGTTTCAGCCAGAAAATTGCCTATGCCTATGGCCCCCGGCAAGCCGGCCGTTTTCATTTATTTACCGGTATTCAAACCTATTCCGGCCGGCAACGGATCTACAACACCCATGTGTTGAACGGTACGCCGGGGCCGGGATTTTTGCAACGGGATTATAAATACGACGAACTTCTCCTGGGCCGGGGTGAGGAAATGAATTCTTTTTCGCAGCAAATCTTTATGAAGGACGCTTATTTCCGGAATGCGGGACAGGTGGGCATCCTGGGCAAATGGTTGGTCGCCGGAAGCTACAGGACTACCCTGCCCGGCCTTCCCCCGCTCCGCCCTTTTATACAAATGGCCTATGCCCCCCTCAACCAGGAAACAAAAGCCCGGTTTTTTTATACTTCAGGCCTAAGCCTGGTATTGATCGAGGATGTCTTTGAAATCAACTTCCCTTTCTTTGAAAGCAAGCGGTTCCGGGAGAGTTACCCCCTGAACGATAAAAATAAATACCTGGAAAAATGCACCTATCTGCTGAATTTTAAGGCCATGAATCCATTCCGGTGGCTGGAGAGGTTGGGGCAGTGAAGGGCGAAGGGCGAAGGGCGAAGGGCGAAGGGTGAAAGGCGAAGGAAGGAAGGGAGAATTAATTCATCATTCGATTCTATTTTCGCCCCATGAATATTCTCATCATCGGAGCGGGAGGCCGTGAGCATGCCCTGGCCTGGAAAATCAGGCAAAGTCCTTTATGTAAAGCCTTGTTCATAGCACCGGGCAATGCCGGCACCGCCTTGGTCGGTACCAATATCCCGGTCTCTGCCCATGATTTCCAGGCGGTCGAACAGGTCGTCCGGGATCACCGGATCGACCTCGTGCTGATCGGTCCTGAAGAGCCCCTGGTCCTCGGACTCACCGATTACCTGGAGAGCCGGTTCGGCGAACAGGAACTCATCGTGATCGGGCCCACCAAATCCGCAGCGATGCTGGAAGGCTCCAAAGCCTTTGCGAAAGCCTTTATGGAGGAATTTCAGATACCCACCGCAGCATACCGGTCCTTTGGTTTGGAGGAACAGGAAGCCGCCGAGAAGTTTTTAAATTCCATGTCCTTGCCCATTGTGCTCAAAGCCGACGGACTGGCCGCAGGCAAAGGGGTGGTCATATGTCCGTCCAGGGAGGAAGCCCTGGAGGAACTAAGGGCCATGTTCCTCGGCAAATTTGGCCATGCCGGCCAGCGGGTCGTGGTGGAAGAGTTTTTATCGGGACGGGAATTTTCGGTCTTTGCGCTCACCGACGGCCGGGACTACAAGATTCTGCCGGTTGCCAAGGATTATAAAAAGATCGGCGAAGCCGACCGCGGACCCAATACGGGCGGGATGGGGGCCATATCCCCGGTTTCCTTTGTGGACCAGGCCGTCATGGAAAAGGTGGAAAGCCGGATCATACGGCCAACCATCCGGGGAATCCATCAAAGGGGTCTTAAATACCAGGGCTTTGTATTTTTCGGCCTGATCGAAGTGGACGGCGAACCCCTCGTGATCGAATACAACTGCCGCATGGGGGATCCGGAAACCGAAGTGGTCATGCCCCGACTTGAAAACGACCTCCTGGAACTGCTCGTGGCGACCCACCGGCATCAGCTTGGGTCACAAGTGATCCGGGAATCTCAATTGTACGCGGCCACCGTCATGCTGGTGAGTGGAGGTTATCCCGGAGACTATGAGAAGGGCAAGCCGATCGGGCTGCCTGACTTTACGCACGATTCAATCCTGTTTCATGCCGGTACGACGACCGATACCCGGTCCGGCCTGGTCACGGCCGGGGGCAGGGTGATGGCTGTTACCTCTATGGCTGTGGACAAGAATACCGCCCTGGCCATGTCCTATTCCATCATCCCTCACATCCATTTTGAGGGGAAAAATTTTCGCAGGGACATTGGTTTTGACGTGGAATAGGTCCGTCAATCCTCTTCTTCCTCTTCATCAAAATAACCCTGTCCGTCATTGGCCTTTTTATAAAACAGGGTACTGGCCTTGGAATGGCGGAAAAGTTTACGGGCTACCCGCAGAATATCTTCCGGGCTCACTTTCTTATAGATGCCGTATTCCAGGTTGGCCCGGTTTGCATCGCCCAGCATTTCAAAATAACCCAGGGTGATGGCTTTGTTCAGGCCATTGATTTCGCTGAATTCCAGGGAAGCCTCGATCGTATTTTTCATCTTATTGAGTTCGCCGGCCGGTACCCTTTCGGTTTTCAGGAGACGGAGTTCCTCCCAGATGGCCTTCAGCACCTTTTTTATGGGTTGGCCCGGTATCGCCTTGGCTTCGATCATAAACAGTCCGGGGTCCAGGGTGGCGGTAATGTAGGCATCGATCATGCTGACCAGTTTTTTACCGCGGACCAATCTTCTGAACAATCTTGCGGACTGGCCGTTGGATAGTACATCACTGATGAGGTCCGCAACGTAAAAGTCAGGATGTCCCCTTCCTTCCATGTGAAATGCCAGGTAAAGGGCTTCCGCGGGCGCCTTTTTGGCTGCGGTAAGTACCCTTGATTTCTTTTGATCCGGTTCTTTGGTATGTTTTTTAACCGGCCTGCCCTTGGACTTCACTGGCCCGAAATGTTTTTCGACCAGGGGGAAAAGTTGTTCCGGGGGCCGGTTACTGGCTATGGACAGGACCGCGTTTGCCGGCTGGTAGTAGGTATTGTAAAATTTGCGGGCCACGGTGAGTTTTAGGTGGCTGATCATTTTTTCATTCAATCCAATCGTCGGCCAGCGGTAAGGATGCCTGTGGTAAGCGAGGCCGGAAACCAGGTGAAAACTGTCCCCATAGGGTTTGTTCAGGCAGGTCTCCTTATACTCCTCCAGGACCACCTGTTTCTCCCGGTTGAAAATCCCCCGGTTGAGGATCAGCCCCTGCATCCGGTCGGCCTCCAGGGAAAGGGCCATTTCAAGGTTTTCGGATGGCAGGGTGATGTGATAGTTTGTGCTGTCAGAGGAGGTGAAGGCATTGTTTTCGCCCCCCGCGTTTTGAACCGCCTGGTCATAATTGGGCACGTTCCGGGTACCGCTGAACATGAGGTGCTCAAAAAGGTGGGCCATCCCGGTCTGGTCGGGAGGATCGTCGCTCGAACCTACAAAATAATGGACATTGACGGAGGCCAGAGGCGTTGACTCGTCCTGGTGCAAGAGGACGGTCAGGCCATTGCCAAGTACCTTACGGTCGAATTTCATCATAAAATCAAGGCTGCAAAATAGGGCGGTTTTGCCAAATCCTCCCCGAGCCCGCCATCCATCCCCAAAAACCCGGCCGCCCGGCTTAAAAAAAATGTAAAATTCAAAGAATCAGTTCATTAAAAACTATATCTTTGCGCCCGAAATAACAAATTAATTAAAAGTAAAAGCCAAAAAATCGTATGCCGGCTTACATGTCCAAAGAAAAAGTACAAGAAATCATGACTCAGTACGGGGGCAGGCCTGAAAACACAGGTTCTGTTGAAGCCCAGATTGCTCTTTTCACATTTAGAGTCAATCAGTTACAAGAGCATCTCAACCAGAACAGGAAAGACCATTCCTGCCGCAGATCCCTCCTGACCATCGTAGGAAAACGTAAACAATTGCTAAACTACCTGGCCAAGCAAAATCTGAGTAAATACCGTGAATTGATCGAGCAGTTAGGTATCCGTAAATAACCCAGGTGCAACCAATCCGGAAAAAACCGGCTTGCTTGCCCGCCTGCCCACCTTCCTTCGATTATTTCCATGTTCTGTTGTTCGAATGCTCTACCCGTTAGAGCCTTTTCAGTTTAACCTTAATTATTCTAAAAAATTTATGGGAAAAAAAACTCCTGTTTCAGTTTCACTTAATCTCCCGGACGGTAGAGAAATCCGGTTGGAAACTGGCAAAATGGCCACGCAAGCGCATGGCTCCGTCGTATTGTATTGCGGCAACATCATCCTCCTGGCCACGGTGGTATCCAGCAAGGAACCCAAGGCTGATCTGGACTACTTTCCACTCTCGGTGGATTATGCCGAACGCTTCTATGCCGCCGGACGCATCCCCGGCAATTTTTTCCGCCGCGAAGGCAAACTTTCCGATTACGAAGTCCTGATCTCCAGGCTGGTAGACCGGGCCATCCGCCCCCTCTTCCCCGATGAATACATGAATGAAACCCAGGTGCTCCTCAACCTGCTTTCAGGGGATGTAGAGTCCCTTCCGGACGGATTTGCCGCCCTGGCCGCCTCCACCGCCCTCGTATTGTCAGACATTCCCTGGCAGGGACCGATTTCGGAAGTCCGCATTGCAAAAATCGATGGACAATATGTCACCAATCCTTCCCGCAGCCAACTCAAGCAGGCCAGCCTGGAATTTATCATTGCGGCTACGGAAAAAGACCTGCTCATGGTCGAAGGAGAAGCCAATGAATGTGATGAATCCGAATTGATCGAGGCCATCCAGGTCGCCCACGAAACCATTAAGCTCCAATGCAAGGCGCAACTGGAGCTCGCTGAAAAAGCCGGCCTGGCCGCCATCCCGAAACGGACCGTGACCCCCCTCGTCATCGATGAGGAACTGGACAAACTCGTCCACCTGGCCACCGACGAAAAACTTTATTTCATTGCCCGTAATCCCACGGATAAAAAGACCCGGAAAGACAATTTAGACGCGCTCGCCGCTTCTCTGAAAGAATTTATCATTGCCTCCAAATCGGAGGAATATTATACCGAAAACAGCAAGATCATTTCGGGACTGTTTGAAAAAAATAAAAAGAAAATCATCCGTGAAGTCGTGCTCTCCGAAGGCAAAAGGCTGGATGGACGCTCCACCGATCAGGTGAGACCGATCTGGACCGAAATCGATGTCCTGCCCGCGGCCCACGGTTCCGCTATCTTCAACCGCGGGGAGACCCAGGCGCTGGGAGCAGTGACCCTGGCTTCCAAGGCGGATGAAATGCTGGTGGACACCGCTTTTGAACCCCACGATGAAGGATTTATCTTCCATTATAATTTTCCGCCTTTTTCCGTTGGGGAAGTAAAACCCCAGAGAGGCCCCGGCCGGCGTGAAATCGGCCATGCGAACCTCGCCGCGAGATCGGTCCGGAAAGTAATGCCCGTTGACAATCCCTATACCATCCGGATCGTCTCCGACATCCTGGAATCCAACGGGTCCACTTCCATGGCTTCGGTCTGTGTTTCCTCCATGGCCCTGATGGACGCGGGGGTGAAAATCAAATCCCCGATCTCCGGGGTAGCCATGGGCCTCATCAAGGAAGGCGACCGGGCCGCCATACTCACCGACATCCTCGGGGATGAGGACGCCCTGGGCGATATGGATTTTAAGGTCACCGGCACCGAAAAAGGGATCTGTGCCTGTCAGATGGACATGAAAATCGACGGCCTGGCTTATGATCTCCTGGAAAAAGCGCTGGCCCAGGCCAAAGCCGGACGTTTGCATATCCTCGGTGAAATGGCCCAAACCGTCAGTGAGGCACGCGAAGACTACAAACCCCATGCTCCTCGGATCGTGGAAATCCGCATTCCAAAAAGCCTGATCGGCGCGGTGATCGGACCTGGCGGCAAGGTCATCCAGGATATCCAGGCCACCACGGGTACCGTGATCAATGTGGAAGAGGAAGGCGATGAAGGCATTGTCAGCGTAGCGAGCCCCAATAAAGAATCCATTGATAAAGCCATTGCGAGGATCCAGTCGATCGTTTTCGTACCTGAAGTCGGAGAGACCTATGAAGCCAAAGTGGTGGAAATCCTGCCTTTCGGTGTGGTCGTGGACTTTAGCGGGAAACAGGGTCTGCTCCATGTGTCGGAAATCTCCTATACCCGGATTGAAAGTGTCGAGGAAGTCTTCAGTATCGGGGACGAACTCAAGGTCAAACTGATGGACATCGATGCCCGCTCAGGCAAGTATAAACTTTCCCGGAAAGCTTTGATGGACCGGCCTGCCGGCATGCCCGAAGACTCCGGAAACGACCGCGGCGGCGACCGTGGACGGGGTGGAAGATCCGGAGGCGGATCTTACAGGGACGGCGGCTCAGGACGCCGGTCCGATGACCGGGGTCCGCGCCGCGACAGCCGTGACCGTGGAGGACGCGACGACCGCGGAGGACGCGATGACCGAGGAGGACGCGACGACCGTGGAGGACGCGACGACCGCGGAGGACGCGACCGGGACCGGGACAGCCGTGATGGCGGACGCGACCGCGACCGGGGCCGGCGAAACGATGGACCGGACAGAAGGCCGTCCAGCCCATCATCCCGTCCGGAAAGGGAAGCGGACCGGGAAGGACCTGCTCCTAATCCGGATACCTTCCAGCAACCCCCTGTGGACAAGCCCAACTACGACGCCCCCAGGCCGGAAGGACTGAACTGGGAGGATTGATCCGGGCCGCGTTTTAGACAGGCAGCTACTGAAAATAAGGTTTGTATTAGCCTTATTCATAATAAAAAGTTAAATCAACAAAAGGGAGCGAGCGTTTTGCCCCCTTTTGTGTTTATTAGAGAAACTTTTAATCCTATAAAGGTGTAAGGTATATAGAGGAATAAATTATGCGCCAATTAAAAATCACGAACAAAATCACCAACAGGGAATCTGTTTCCCTAGAGAAATATCTGAACGATATCGCCAAACTTTCCATGCTCACTCCGGAGCAGGAAGCGGAGTATGCCAGGAGGATCCGGGAAGGAGATGAGGAAGCCCTTGAAATCATGTGCAAGTCCAACCTTCGCTTTGTCGTATCCGTAGCCAAACAATATCAGAACCAGGGACTCTCCCTCAGTGACCTGATCAATGAAGGCAATGTAGGCCTGATCAAGGCTGCCAAACGTTTCGACGAAACCAAGGGGTTCAAATTTATTTCCTATGCGGTGTGGTGGATCCGCCAATCCATCCTCCAGGCCATTGTCGAATACAGCCGGATCGTCCGGATGCCGGTCAATAAAGTCGGCTCCTACAACAGGCTCAACGAAGCTTATATCACCTTTGTCCAGGAATTCGAACGCGAACCTACGCCCGAAGAACTGGCTGAAGCCCTGGGCGTCGCCGTGAAGGATGTAAACCACGTACTCAAGAGCAATATGCGCCACGTCTCCTTCGACGCCCCCATCGGGACCGACGAGGATGACATTTCCATGATCGACATTTATATGCACGAGACGGAAGACAGTCCTGACCTGGCCCTCATGAAAGAATCGCTTAAGAAGGAAGTGGAATACGGCATGACGGTCCTGGCCCCAAGGGAAATGGAAGTGCTGTCCGCCTATTTTGGACTGGATGGCAACAAACCCCTGACGCTGGAGGAAATCGGGGACATGTTCGGGCTGACCCGGGAAAGGGTGAGACAGGTAAAAGAAAGGGCCATCCGGAGGCTTAGGCGTTCTATGCACCAGAATTCCCTGAAATCGTACCTGGGATAAAACCGGCCGATGATAGCCCGGGCTTTTATTTTTTTATTTATCACCTTCCTTATTTTTAGTTTTGCCCGTGTGATTTCTATACTGGACAAACTCTTTTCAGGCTTCAGGCCCGTCATCCAAAAACTGCGCAGGGACCTGCGCCTGCTCCAACCGGAATTAAAATCCTGGGCGGCCGATAACCTGGTCAAATGGGATCGGCAGGAACTGGAATTGCTCAGCCTCCGCCAGCACCGCCAGGTAAAAAAGTCCATGAGGTTTAAAATCAGCCGCGGGGTCTTCCAGTCGATTTACCACGAACCCCTGTTGATCTATATTCAGAAAATGTACCGGCCCGAAGAAGGCGTGCTTTTAGTCCGCAATTCAAATCATGAATTTGCCTACATCATCCACCACAAGGAGACGGAAGTGTTTATTGATGAAGAATATTTTGGAAAACTGGACAGCCAGGGTCGCCTTTGGTACAATCAGCGCAACGTGATCGCCAGCATTGACCGGGGAGAAAATGTGCTTCTCGAAATAAAGGTGAATAATAAACTGGCCGGCAACCTGCTCAACGAAGCAAAAAAGGAAAGCCGCAATCCCAGGGCTTTCCAGTATGTTGCCGAATTGGACGCGACGGAAGAAAAAGTATTCCTTGCCATCGCCTTTTTTGAAATGATCCGCAGGTCGCCCAAAAAATAAACGACCGCTCCCCTTCGTACGGGTTATAAACGTTACCAATTCCTTAAGTAGGGTAACGGAAAATTGTTAACATGTATCTTTGTGAGCTTCATTAAGTATAGATGACCGTAGATACCTTACCGCTTTCGTCCTTCCCATTATTGAGCAAGGTGGATCAAGACTTAAACCGGGAAGACAGCCCGCTGGACCAGTTTTTAAAATGGAAACCGCAACTGGACGTATTTGGAGAAATCATCCAAAACCGGGACCGGGAGGTCAACCGTGAAAAGTTGCACCAGGTCCTGTCCGAGCAGTACCAAAATTTGGGTATCGAGATCAAGATCCGGGACCGGATTGACGCCTTGCTGGATGCCCGTACGTTTACGGTCTGCACCGCTCACCAGCCTTGCCTCTTTACCGGCCCCGCCTTTGTCCTTTCAAAGGCCATCAGCACCATCAAACTGGCACAACTCATCCAGGAGGCCCTGCCCGCTTACCGCATCCAGCCTGTTTTTGTGATCGGCGCCGAGGACCATGACCTGGAAGAATTGAACCATTGTTTTTTATTTGGTAAAAAGATCACCTGGGAAACCAGGCAGTCAGGCCCCTTGGGTCGATTTGACCTGGAACGCATCGAAGCCTGCATTTCTGAAGCGGAATCCCTGCTTGTACATACCCCTTTCGGCCCAGAGTTGATCCGATTGCTCCGTGAAGCGCATGCAGGCGGCCGAAGTTTCGCGGAGGCTTTCCAGTACATGATGCATGTTTTATTGGGTGAACACGGGCTCCTCGTGATCAATATGGATGACCGGAGGCTCAAGGAAGAATTCAAGCCCTGGATCCTGGATGAAGTCCTCCACTCTTCCTCCAAACCCCTGGTCACCGGCACACAGGCCCGGTTGATGCAACTCGGCTACGAAGCATCTACCCATGTCCGGGACATCAATTTTTTCTATTTTGACAAAGGATACCGGGACCGGATCGAAAGGGAAAACGGATCCTTTCACATTTCCAACCAGGGCCTGAAACTGGATGAAAAATCCATGGCCGCCGAAATTGAGCAGCATCCCGAAAAATTCAGTCCCAATGTCATCCTGCGACCCATATACCAGGAATTGATCCTGCCCAACCTGGCCTTTGTGGGCGGCGGAGGCGAACTGGCCTATTGGATGGAGAGGAAATCCCAGTTCGAAGCCCTGGGCGTGCCCTACCCTGCCCTGGTGCGCCGCGATTCATTCCTGGTCATCCAGCCGGAGCAAAAAAACCTGCTGGATCAGTTTGGGCTGAAAGTCGCCGACCTGGCTGAACGCACCGACCTGCTGATGAACCGGATGACGGAAAAACTGAGCAGCCATGAGCTTAGTTTGCAGGAAGAGATCCTCGGCATCACCGCCTGGATGGATAAAATCAGATCCCGGGCGGAATCCGTGGACCCTACCCTGGGCCCTTCGATTGAAGCGGAAAAAGTCAAAATGGCCAAGAGCATTGAACACCTCGAAAAGAAAATCCTTAAAGCGGAAAAATCAAAGCTGGAAGTCAAACTGAACAAGATCCGGAAACTGAAAGAAAAGTTATTGCCTGAAAACGGACTGCAGGAAAGAAGGGAAAACTTTATGACCTTCTACTCCGAACATGGGCCAGCTTTCATTCGCACCCTGGTGCATGATTTTAATCCGCTGGACCGTCAGTTCAAACTGATCCAGATCGAAGCCTGACTATTGTTCCTTATTGGGACAATTGAAAAATTGTGAGCAACTCATCGAGCCGGGTCCTGAGTTTGGCCCGGTCTATGATAAAGTCCAGGAAACCGTGCTCGAGCAAAAACTCAGCGGACTGGAAATCCTCCGGAAGGTCTTTTTTAATCGCTTCTTTGATCACCCTCGGGCCGGCAAAACCGATAAGAGCTTTGGGTTCGGCCATATTGATATCTCCAAGCATGGCATAGGATGCTGAAACCCCTCCCGTAGTGGGGTCCGTCATCAGGGAAAAATAAGGCAGCCGCGCATCGGCCAGGGTAGTCAGTTTGGCTGAAGTCTTGGCCAGTTGCATCAGGGAGAATGCCGATTCCATCATCCGGGCCCCCCCGGACCTGGATATGATCAGCAGCGGGGACTCCGATTCAATGCAGAGGTCTATGGCCTTGCAGATTTTTTCGCCCTCCACGCTGGACAGGGAACCTCCTATGAAGCTGAAGTCCATACAGGCTACCACCAGGTTTTTTTTATTCACTTTTCCACTGGCCACATTGACGGCCGAATTATAACCCGATTTCTGCCTGGCTTCTTCCAGGCGCCTGGAATATGGTTTTAGGTCTTCGAATCCAAGGATGTCCACGGCTTCCAGGTTATCCAGCAGAATGGTATATTTTTCCTGGTCAAAGATGATTTCAAAATATTCCAGGCTACCGATCCGGACATGGTGATTGCACTTGACGCATTTGTAAAAATTCTCCCGAAGCTCGGTTGAGGTGCTGGTATGTCGGCAGACTTCACATTTATGCCAAAGACCTTCAGGAGCTTCCTTCTTGTTTTTGGTGGTGGTCTGTATACCTTCCCGTAATCTTTTGAACCAACCCATGCAAATTTCCTTTCCGCTGTCGCGGAAGGCGGCAAATATAACGAATCCACTTAATTTAGCGGTTCAATCCTAAAATTCCGTCGAATGAAGATTAGCCTGATTGGTTATGGCAAAATGGGGAAAGAAATAGAACAGTTATGCATAAAAAGAAATCATAATATATATTCCATTGCTGATCCTGCATTGAATACAGGACTCGACGTATTAACAGGCTCAGATCTTGCCATTGAATTTACGGAACCCAGGTCCGCCGCCAATAATATCCGGTACTGCATCGACCGGGGTATCCCGGCGATCAGCGGGACTACCGGCTGGCAGCAGGACCTGGAACCGGTGAAAAGTTATTGCCTTGAGAAAAAAGGGTGCTTTTTTTATTCCTCCAACTTCTCGATCGGGGTCAACCTGTTCTGGAAGGTTAGCCGCCTGTTGGCCCGGGTCATGGATAAACAGGAGTCCTATTCCCTCGGCCTGCATGAAATCCACCATGACCAGAAAAAAGACGCTCCCAGCGGTACCGCGGTGACCCTGGCCCAGCACATGCTGCTGGAATCTTCCAGGTTCCGGGATTGGCGGCAGGTGGATGCCTTTACCCATGCTTTGCGGGAGAGCATCCCGGTCTCTTCAGAAAGAACCGGCCAGGTCCCGGGGACCCATATCGTCGAATACCGTTCCCCTTACGACCGGATCGTGCTTACCCATGAGGCCTTTTCAAGAACAGGATTTGTGGAAGGAGTGGTTGCCGTCGCCGAATGGCTCCAGGGAAAACAGGGTGTTTTCGGAATGGATGATTTTTTCGGAAAGGATTAAAATGTTCCCTCAGGGGCTGACGCGATTATCAGGATCTTATTTTTTCATGTTTTTAGGAAACAATCTGGTTTTCCCACCCGTGCCTTTCAGTTTGCCCTTCCGGTCAAATTTGGTGGAATCGCCTTGCTGGGCGGGGCAACCGGTACCCACACCACAGGAGGTTCCGGCTATCAATACGCTGGTTAACAAAATAAAATAAATAAAAAAATTTTTAAATATCTTATCCATGTGCCCGAAATTTGTAATAAAAAAAAACCCCACTGACAAGGACTGTCAGTGAGGTATGAACACACTATGAGAACACCCTATTCTTATGTCAAATTTGATGGTGATAACTTATTTAATTATCACTCTACAAATTTAAAACATATTTAATATAATTTGCAAACTATTCTCAGTTTTTTTTCAATGATATTAAAAAAATCTGTCGATGAGGTATTGCAGGCAGCCCGGGTTGAGGAGGTGGTGGGTGATTTTGTCAACCTGAAGCGGAGCGGGGCCAATTTGCTGGGCCTTTGCCCCTTTCACCATGAAAAAACCCCCTCTTTTTCCGTCTCTCCATCCAAAAACATTTACAAATGTTTTGGTTGCGGAAAAGCCGGAGGGCCGGTTCAATTTATCATGGAACATGAATCCTGCACTTTTCCGGAAGCCATCCGTTACCTGGCCAAACGATATAACCTGACGCTGGAAGAAAGGCAGGAACCCAGGACCGAACAGGAATACCAGGAAGAAATGAAAAGGGAATCCTGGGGCCTGGTCAATGATTATGCGGCCCGGCTGTACCATGAAGCCTTATTCAGTCACGCCTCCGGCAAGACCATCGCCCTCCCCTATTTTAAGGAACGGGGCATCCTGGAGAGCACCATAAAAAAATTCCAGTTGGGTTACGCGCCGGAACAGAGGGATTACCTGGTCCAGCATGCCCGGGAACAGGGGTATAACCTTCAATTGCTCCGCGACCTGGGACTGACCAATAAGAATGACTTTGATTTTTTCAATCACCGGGTCATTTTCCCCATCCATAACCTCGCCGGCAAGGTGATCGCTTTCAGCGGCAGGAAAATCGGGAAGGGGGATTTCGGTCCCAAGTATATGAACAGCCCGGAAACCCCGCTGTATTCCAAAAGCAAGGTGCTCTACGGCATGCATCTTGCCAAAACCGGCATCCGGGCGAATGATGAATGTATCCTGGTCGAAGGTTATACCGACGTCCTTGCCCTCCACCAGGCCGGAATCCAGCAGGTGGTGGCCTCCTCCGGCACCTCCCTCACCGTGGAACAGATCCGGTTGATCAAACGATTTACCACCAACATCAAAGTCCTGTACGACGGGGACGAGGCGGGCATAAAAGCCACCCTGAGGGCCCTTGACCTGATCCTGGATGAAAACATGAATGTCCGGCTGGTGATCCTGCCTCCTGAAGACGATCCCGATTCCTACCTTCAAAAAAACGGGTCCGAATCGTTTAAAAAATACATCACCGAACATTCGGTCGATTTTGTGCTCTTCAAGGCCTCCCTGATCAAAAAGGAATATAAAAACGATCCTGTAAAAAAATCGGAAGGCATTGCCGACATCATCCAAACCATAGCCCGCATTCCGGATGCCATCAAACGTTCGACCTATATTAAAATCTGTGCACAGGAACTGGACGTCCCCGAAAATATCCTGATCTCGGAAACCAATAAAAAAATCCGTAAAGAAATCTTTCAGCGCCGGACCGGCACGCCCGGAGTGGATTCGGACCAGGCCCAGGAAGGCAATCGCACAGACTTCCCCGCCGAACCCCAACGGTTGCCGGCCACCGAGTGGGACGAACACCAGGAAAGGTCCCTGATCCGGGTCCTGGTGCTTTATGGCCATTTGCCGATGGACGATGGGTCCGAGAAGACCATGGCCCAGTACATCAACGAAAACATGGATGAACTCTATGAAGCCTTTGAGAATAAACTTTATGAAAAGGTATTGAAGGATTACATGCACCAGTTGAGTGAAAACAGGCCTGTAGACACCCATTATTTCAGCAGCCATCCGGATGCAGACATCCGTAACCTGGCCATTGAATTCTGCACCAGCCCCTATGTTTACAGTCACAACTGGGCCGACCGCTGGGAAATGGAATTACAAACCCAGAAACCTCCCGATCAGAATTACATCAAAGACTGCTTTCAAAGCATCCTCCGATTTAAACTGAAAAAAGTGCAGAAAATGATCGCGGACAATAAAAAACTGCTCGAATCCCCGGACTTGGATGAAATGCACCAGTTAATCTGCCTTAAAGCCCAGCATGAACTGCTGAACCACCGCAACGAACTGGCTGACCTGCTGGGGATGAGGGTGTTTTCGTAGGGTTGAGGATTGAGGGTTGAGGGGTGAGGATTGAGGGTTGAGGTACGAGGACAGAGGTACGAGGTCAGAGGTACGAGGTCTTAGGAATAAAAATGTACTCCCGTAACAATTCCGCAATTCAACAATTCAGCAATTCAACAATTTTCATTTTTCACAAGTATGAATACCAGGCCGAATAGTCAATAGTCAATTGTCAATAGTCAATAGTCAATGGTCAGTGGTCAGTGGAATTGGTGTGTAATAAATTGATCCTAGGAATAAAAATGAAGTCCCAAAACAAATCAGCAATTCAACAATTCAGCAATTCAGCAATTAGTATCCCTTCACCCTTCGCCCTTCACCTTTCTCCTTTTAACTCCTACAGCCGCGGGATCTCTAACCTCTGACCTCTGACCTCTAACCTCCTACCGGTGGGGGACACCTATTTATTCCACCCATTCCGTCACAAAAAGATTGGTATCCCGGGTACCCCCATTGAAGCGGTTGGAAGCAAAAACGAGATATTTCCCGTTAGGAGAAAACATGGGGAAGGAATCGAAGGTCTGGTCGAAACTGACCTTTTCCAGGCCGGTGCCATCTTCGTTGATCATATACAAATTGAAAGAATATCCCCTGCTGGCCGCATGGTTGGAGCTGAACAGGATCCTTTTGTTGTCCGGTAAATAATAGGGCGCCCAGTTTGCCTTGCCCAGTTTGGTCACCTGTTTCAGGCCTGAACCGTCCGTATTGCAGACAAAAATTTCCATCTCGGTAGGCTGGACCAATCCTTGTTTCAGGAGGTCGAGGTATTCCTTTTTTGCCTCCTCCGTTTGCGGGCGCGAAGCCCGGAAAACCAGTTTTGAGCCATCTGGGGAAAAGAAGGCGCCGCCGTCGTAACCGAGTTCCGAAGTCACCCTTTTTACGTTTTTACCATCGGTATCCATGGTGTACAGATCGAGGTCCCCGTCCCGGACGGAGGTAAATACAATTTTATCGCCTTTCGGGCTTACCGTGGCTTCGGCATCATAACCCGGATGGTCGGTAAGCCGGGAAACGATTTTTCCTTCCAGGTCGGCTACATAAATGTCAAAACTTTCATAAACGGCCCAGACATACTTTCCGCCGGTCCGTTCAGGAGCAGGTGGACAGGTGCTTCCTGCCGCATGCGTGGAAGCATACAATATTTTTTTATTGCCGGGCATAAAATAGGAACAAGTGGTCCTCCCGGTGCCCGTACTGATGCGGACGGGTTTATTGTTTTTAAGGTCGTCCTTCCCGGGAGTCATTAAAAAAATCTGGTCGCATCCGTTGGACCAGGAACCAAAATCGCTCTGAAAGGTCAGGTGTTTACTGTCAAAACTCCAGTACGCTTCCGCATTGTTGCCGCCAAAGGTCAGTTGGGTGATGTTTTTAAAGTGTTTCTCTCCTTCATACCGGAGGGGATCTGTTCCATCCGTCCGGGTAATGACCGCAGGGGGAGAACAAGTGATCAACAAACTGAAGGCAAGTATAAAGCCTCCTTTAAAATGAAAGTTCGTCATCTGCTTTAATTAATTTTGGGCCCATGATTATCGGCATAGGCGGGGTTAGCCGGGCAGGCAAAACGACCTTGTCCGAAAAGTTAAAAAAACGGCTCAAAGGTAATTCGATAAAGCTTTTCAATCAGGATGATTATGTTAAAAAAACCGGCCTGCCCATCATAAAAAATCATATCGACTGGGAACATCCGGATTCCATAGACTGGAAAAGGCTGAAAAAGGAGGTCAGGGCCGCAAGGGCAACGACCGCATTCGTCATCGTGGAAGGCCTCTTTGCCTTTTATGACCGGGACCTGGCAAGGACCTATGATCATTCGGTCTTTGTCCAGATTGACAGGGAGGTCTTTTTTTCCCGGAAAAGCCGGGACCTCCGGTGGGGGAAAGAACCGGCATGGTTTATCCGCCACATCTGGAACAGCTACCAGAAATACGGAAAACTGCCCCGTACGATCAAAGAGGTGATCTGGGTAAACGGGGCCATGCATACCGACCTTGATCCCCTGGTCCGGTTGATCCTGGCAGGAGCCGGTTCCTGACCGGTTTCAAAGCCGGGCGGCCTAATTGTTTTTCAACTGGCATTTTTCTGCAAAATAATCGGTAAACCGCCTCAGGTCTGTGGACAATTCTTTATTGGCGGTGGCCCTCAGGTAAGTGTCCGCCAGGCTCCTCAGGGTGAAATACATCATCCGGTTCATCTCATGTACCTGCATATCCTTGGTCCACAAATCGATCTTAAGGGTATCTCCGCTGGGGGCGTCATAAAGAGACAAGAGAAAGGCGCGCGCTTCCTGGCTGTTCCCCGCTTCGGGGCCCTCGTCTGCCGTCCAATGTATGGATGAGGGGATATCCTGCTCATCGAGGCTGATTTCGAGAACAATTTTATTTTTTCTTTGATCCATGGCGCAAAGAAACAGAGTAAAATCCGTCAGTTCTGTTCTTTTTTACCCATTTTGGCCATGACGAGGGAGGGATAATAAAATACCCCGCTGCGGGTGCCCTGGGCCGCCCGGACCATAGACATGGCTACTTTTTCCCCTTCTATCGGGGTGATCCCGGCAAAAAGTTTAGGGCCGAGTACCCGCAGCGCCATGCCCGCCCCGGCCGCAAAGGATTCCAATGGCCTCAATTCTTCCCTGCTGCCGATGAGGACCGAGGGCCGGAAAATATGGATGCTCCAAAAATCCCTGCAACGCACGGACTCTTCGATCTTACCCTTGACCTGATTGTAAAAAAAGACGGAAGAGGAATCCGCCCCCATCGCCGAGACCAGCATCACTTGTTTCATCCGGTGCAATTCTGCGTAAGCCACCAGGTCGGTGATGTAATCGTATTCCACATGGTAAAACGCTTTTTTGGAACCTGCCTTCTTCATGGTGGTTCCGAGGCAGATAAAAAGATCATCACCCCGGACCTGGCCTGCCCAGGCTTCCATATTCTCAAAATCCACCTGGAAGGCAGTCATTTTCTCATGCCGGAACCCGGGAACCCGGCGGCCGAAGACCAGGACGGACGAATAGGCCGGGTGATTGAGCAGGTACTCGAGGCAAAATCCTCCGATCAAGCCTGAAGCGCCGAATATCACGGCCTGTTTGGTCGACGATTTGATCACCAATTCCTGATTCATCCCGGCGAAGATAAATGACCAAAAGCTTAATTTTGACCCGTATTGCACCTCCCCAAATACAAGGCATGAAAAGATATCTGAAAATCCACGATCAGGATAATGTAGTGGTCGCACTGGAAGAATTCAAAAAGCTGGATAAACTCGAATTTAACGGCCAGTCTATCCTCATTTCGGAAAACATCCCTGTCAAACACAAGATTGCCATCCGTGATTTTCTGCGCGGAGAAGCAGTGAAAATGTACGGTCTTACCGTGGGCAGGGCCAAGACCCCCATCCTCAAGGGCTCCCGGATCAGCACGGAAAATACGGAACACGCCACCGAATCCTTCGACACCCTCCAGGTCAAAACCGATTGGAAAAAACCGGATATCGGCCGCTTCCAGGGAAGGACTTTCAAGGGTTACCATCGCAAGGACGGGTCGGTAGGGATCCGCAATTACTGGATCATCCTCCCCCTCGTTTTTTGTGAAAAGCGGAATGTGGCCGTGATCCAGGACTCCCTGGTCAAAGCGCTCGGTTACCAGACTGTTGAGGAATTCGGTGTGGATACCCGACTCCTCGTGGATTTATTCCGGTCCGGTGCAGCGGCCCCGGAACTCCTTAAAGCCGATATTCTCAGAACCCAAGCGGAAATTCACAATCGCCGCGTATTTAAAAATATCGACGGAATCAAAATCCTTAACCACGATATGGGATGCGGAGGGACGCGCCAGGATGCGGACTCCCTTTGCCGACTGCTTGCGGGATATGTACTCAATCCCAATGTGGCCGGGGCGACCGTGTTGAGCCTGGGCTGCCAGAACGCCCAGGTCTCCCTTTTCCAGGAAGCCCTCGACCGTTTTAACCCGGGGCACGGAAAACCGGTCTATATTTTTGAACAACAGAAGTATTCCTCCGAGCGAGAACTGATCGCCGATGCGGTCAAACAAACGTTTTGCGGATTGATTGAAGCGGATAAAATAGAAAGAACACCGGCCGGGCTGGAACATCTCAGCCTTGGCCTGGAATGCGGCGGTTCGGATGGCTTTTCGGGCATCACGGCAAATCCGGCCCTGGGACATGCCTCCGACCTGATCGTCGGCCTGGGAGGTACCACCATTCTCTCCGAATTTCCGGAGCTCTGCGGTGCGGAACAAGACCTGATCAACCGTTGTGAAACCCCTGAAAATGCAGAAAAATTCGCCCGGCTGATGAAAACCTACAGCGCCAGGGCGGAAGCCGTGGGTTCCGGTTTTTACGCCAATCCCTCTCCCGGCAATATCCGCGACGGATTGATCACGGATGCCATGAAATCCCTGGGCGCTGCGCTCAAAGGAGGCACCGCCCCGGTGAAAGGGGTCCTGGATTATACCGAAAGGGTATCGGAAAAAGGTTTTTACCTGTTGTGCACCCCGGGCGGGGATGTGGAATCCACTACGGCCATGACTTCCAGCGGATGCACTATGATTGCCTTCACCACCGGTCTCGGCACTCCGACCGGAAACCCGGTAGCCCCCACGATCAAGATCGCCACCAACACCGCCTTAGCCCGCAGGATGCCTGATATCATCGACCTCAATGCAGGCACGATTGTAGATGGCGCCGATACCATTCCATCCAAAGGCGAAGAAATCCTCGAATACGTCATCCGGGTTGCCAGCGGCGAAGCCATACCTCACGCCGAACGACTGGCCCAGGACGATTTTATCCCCTGGAAACGGGGAATCAGTCTGTGACTAGCTTCCAGCTTCTAGTTTCCAGCTTCTAGCTTCTAGCTTCTACCTTCTAGCTTCTAGCTTCCAGCTGTTAACAGAGAATTTGGACCTCATGCTCCCTTTTGCCTTTCACCCTTCCCCCTTTACCCTTTTACCCATTTGCTCCCTTCACCTTTCACCCTTCGCCCTTTACCCTTTTACCCTTTTGCTCCCTTCGCCTTTCACCCTTCACCCTTCACCCTTCACCCTTCGCCTTTCACCCTTTTGCTCCCTTCCCCTCACACTCCTCCTCCCCCCTTCCACCGACTCTTTGGCGCTTCCTGCAAATACCTCCTTCCCGTTGATCAGGACCGGTCTTTTAAGAAAAGTGTATTCTGAAAGGATGAGTTTGCGGTAATCCTTTTCCGACAATTTTTTATCCGCCAGGCCCATCGTTTTGTATTTCAAGGCCCGCCGGCTGAAAAGCGCTTCATAGGAACCCAGCACGCCGGCCGCTATATCCAGTTCTTCGGCGCTGATATTTTTTTCCTTGATGTTCTGGAGGGTAAATTCCTTGCCTGGTTTCCAGTCTTTTAATATTTTTTGGTTGGTCTGGCAGGTCGAGAGATGAAAGATCTTTTTCATGGTGTAAAGTTAGGCCGGTATACCGTATCCCACGGCCATCGAGGAGGAAGAATCAATGGGAGTTTTCCCAATGAAGATTCCCTATCCCCAGACTATCCGTTTTGGTAGAGCTTGAGCGGATTTGCCGGATTTTTTAAATTAGAGCAGAAATCCCGCGGCAACTGATCCATGGCCATCGCACCATCCGAACTCATTCTCAATTCCAAAGGCCATGTCTACCACCTGGACCTGCACCCCGATATGATCACCCCGGTCTGCATTACGGTGGGCGATCCGGACAGGGTGTCCATGGTCAGCCGGTATTTCGATCAGATTGAGGTCATCCGCACCCACCGGGAATTCATCACCCATATCGGAAGGCTGGGTACCCGGAACCTCATGGTGATCTCCACCGGGATCGGGACCGACAATATCGATATCGTGCTGAATGAGATCGATGCCCTGCTCAATATTGACCTGGAGACCTATCTGCCCAAAAAACACACGACCTCTATCCGGTTCATCCGTATCGGCACCTCGGGTTCCTTTCATCACGGCATCCCGGTGGATTCCCGGGTCGTCAACCCGCTGGCCTTCGGTATTGACTCCCTGATGAAATTTTATCCGGGAAATAAAATCAGTCCGGACGCCGGATGGCTCAGTGGCCTGGAACCGGATGCCAAAGAATTGTTTACTGATGCCTACCTGGGCTGGGCCAATGAAGACCTGGAAAAATGGGTGGGCGCGGGGATGCACCGGGGGATTGCCATCAGTTGCCCCGGTTTTTATGGCCCTCAGGGCCGAAACCTGAGACTGCAGTCCAATATCTCTGTGCAATTGCTGGACCAACTGGCCACCCTCTCCTATGAAAACTTCCCCTTCACCAATTTCGAAATGGAAACGGCCGGACTTTATTCCTTATCGAAGGCCCTGGGCCATGAAGCGGTGAGTGTAAATACCATTTTGGCCAACCGGGTAAATGGCCAGTTCAGCAAAGACCCGGAAAAATCAGTGGATGGCCTTATTCGAGAGGTGCTCGAAAAAATCGACAAACAGGAATAATCCTGTCAGCTGTTGGCTTTCTTGTGGTCCGCGAGAAACTGGGCCAGCCCGATATCGGTGAGCGGATGTTTCAGCAATCCCAAGATAGCCGGAAGCGGACAGGTGACGACGTCAGCGCCCGCCTTTGCCGCCGAGACGATGTGCATGGAATTTCGGATGGAGGCCGCCAGGATCTGGGTTTCAAAGCCCTGAAGGGAAAATATTTCCGCAATCTCGGCGATCAATTGCATGCCGTCCCAGTTGGTATCGTCAATCCGGCCAATAAACGGGGACAGGTAGGTCGCTCCGGCTTTGGCGGCGAGGATAGCCTGCCCGGCGCTGAACACCAGGGTGCAATTGGTGGCGATTTTATGATCTGAAAAATATTTTATGGCTTTGATCCCTTCCTTGATCATGGGAACCTTGACCACGATATTCGGGGCCAGGGCCGCCAATTCCTCCCCTTCCCGGACGATCCCTTCAAAATCCGTAGCGATGACTTCGGCGCTGACATCTCCTTTGACCAGCTCGCAGATCGCCTGGTAATGTTTGATGATATTTTCTTTGCCAGTGATCCCCTCTTTGGCCATCAGGGAGGGATTGGTCGTGACCCCATCCAGGATTCCCAGGTCCCTGGCTTCCCGGATCTGGTCCAGGTTGGCGGTATCAATAAAAAACTTCATAGGAGGTTGCGATTGAGTATAATTTATTGGTATTCACAGCAAAAGTCAAAAAAAAATGGTGAGAAATCATACACATCGCTCAACCGTTTTATCCTTGCTGCCTTTCGACCCTGGGGAGGTTCAACAGGAGCTGATTGCATAATTCTCACCGGGGCCAAAGGTAATGGAATTGTTGAATTGCGGAATTGTTGAATTGTAGAATTGTTGCATAACTGACTATTGACTATTGACTACTGCAACCATTTTCTTCCTAAAAGGTTTCCACACTTCATCCATCCCATAAGGCAAACAGGATATGTTCAGCGGAACCTTTTTGACCGGGTGGATAAACTGGATCCTGCAGCAATGCAAGGCGATGCCCGGCGCCTGGAACTTGCTTCCGTATCTTTTGTCACCGAGGATGGGGCATCCCATATAGGCTAGTTGGGCCCGGATCTGGTGCCTCCTCCCGGTGATCAATTCTATGTCCAGTAATTGATGGTCCTCCTGGACGGCCAGGATGGAGTATTTGAGAATGGCTTCCTGGTCCTTTTCGCTACCCTTCCGGAGGCTCACGCTCATTTTATACTCCTCCCCTTTCCTGGAGAAAAAATGGGTGAGGGTTCCTTCCACCGGCATTTTATTTTTCTCCGTTACTGCAAAATAAAACTTCCTGACTTCCTTCTTCCTGAGCAGTTCATTAAAACGTTCCTGCCCTTTGGAGGTTTTGGCCAGTATCAGGACGCCGGTGACCGCCTTGTCGAGCCGGTGGAGCACTCCGATAAAGGCTTTTCCCGGTTTTTGATCGCGTTTGCCGATAAATTCCTGCAGCCTCGGGATCACCCCGTCTTCATCCGTCGATTCGGCCTGTACCGGGATGCCCGACGGCTTAGAGATCGCGATATAGTGGTTATCTTCGTATAAAATATGGGGAGTCCATTCCATGATCCGGAACGTGAAGGTAGGGAAATCAGCCTTGCCTTTTCTCCCTGCCCCAACGATACCTTTATGATGGATGCCCTGGTCAACCGTAAATTGCCCTCCGGCCCGGATTTGAAGGTGCATTTAATGGACATCCAGCAACTCAACCAAGCCGCGGTTGCCGCAACCTTCGATGTCACCAAGATCAGTGTGGCGGCCTATCCCTTGGTATCTGATCAATATGAATTATTGGATGCGGGCGCGGCCATGGGTTTTGGATGCGGGCCCCTGGTCGTGGCTAAAACAGCCTTGAAGGAGAAAGACCTTGACCGTCTGAAAATCGCTATTCCGGGCAGGCATACCACCGCAAATTATTTGTTCCATCATTTTTTCCCCTCCGCCGGCCAACCCTTTTTCACCGTATTCTCTGAAATTGAAAACCTGGTATTGTCGGGCGAAGCGGGGGCGGGGGTGATCATTCATGAAAGCCGTTTCACCTACCGGCAAAAGGGTTTGTTTTGCGTCGCCGACCTGGGTGCGCTTTGGGAAGAAAGATACCACTTGCCTCTGCCCCTCGGAATTTTTGTCTGCCGTAGGTCCCTGGATCCCGGATTAAAAGAAAACATGAATCATTTAATCCGGGATAGCATCCGCTACGCCTTTGATCACCCGGCATCCCCCAGCGCTTATGTTTTGAACCACGCCCGTGAAATGGAACCGGAGGTGGTAAAACAACACATCGGCCTTTACGTCAACGAATACAGTCTTTCCATGGGCACCGCCGGCAGGGCGGCCATCGATTTCCTGATTCAATCCGAAAACCTTATCCATAAATAGATTACCGTGTTACGCGAAGAAGCCATCTCAAAAGTCCTGGAAGAGGCCTACAGGCATGAGAAAATGAATTTGTACGATGCCTGTTTCAACCTGTTTTCAGAATCCGAAACCCATCTCAGCGATTGCAAGGCCTATGCCGATGAACTCATCGATGAAAAACTGGCCAAATACATCGATGAAAAAAAAACCATGCTGGAAATCACCAACTATGGCAAATTCTGGATGCTCAAGGGCGGTTATATTGAATACCTGAAACAAAGTGAAAAAAAGATCAAGAATGAAAAGGTTTCCCTGGAGGACCGGCTGGAAGAGGAGCTTGTAGAGGCGCGCCTGAAATTCACCCGCTACCGGATTAAAACATTCTGGATTTCATTCCTGCTCTCCATCCTGGGTTTTCTTTTTTCCCTGATCAGCCTGCTGCTTGTTTTCTTCAAACTGAAAGGCTGAATTTTACCTGGCGATCACCAGTTTTTTGCTATACTGTCCGGAAGTGGATGAAATCCGGGCCAGGTAAACCCCGGGCGGATAAACCGACACATCCAGTTCAAGGCGGTTACCGGTAAAAGGATAGGCCTTAATCAACCTACCGGAAAGATCCAGGATATCCAATTTTCCCCTTAGTTGGCGGTCTCCCGTCGTCAAAACGGTAGTCAGCCGGGCCGGATTGGGATAAATACTTATTGAAAATCCCTCCCCCTGAGATCGGTAGGCCGTACTGAACTCACTGGGCAGATCGCTCTGGTACCAGGCCAGGCCTCCCCTCAGATTCCCGGTGAGGATATCCAGTTTTCCATCCCGGTCAATATCCGCAAGGGCGGGATGGGTTTCATCCCCTTCGTGAATGGCGCCCCAGCGAGTGGATACCAGGTTAAAGGGAGTGCTTACGGCGGAGGGCGATTCATACAATAAGATATCCTGGGCGCTCGTCCCCACCGCCAGATAACGCTTTTGGTTGCTCCGGAAAAAAAAGGGGGCCGAATTGCCTGTGGCAAAACCCGGTACACGCGTATCAATGGAACCCAAATTGTCCAGCGTTGGAATTGCAGAAAATTGCGCGGCCTGGGCGCTGCCTGTATTTTTAAAAAAATTGACGTTCCCGTTTCTTTCCCCGACTACAAGGTCAGGAAGGCCGTCTCCATCCAGGTCTTCAACGGCAGGCGCCGAATACTGGCCCACATCGATTCCGCTGTACCCGGTAAGAACGGAATTAAAAACCATGGCTTTGTCCTTTCCTCCCGTATTGACCGCAAAATATAGTCGTCCCAATACCTCTCCGACGAGGAGATCCAGGTCACCGTCTCCATCCAGGTCTCCGAAGGCCGGGGCAAAACTGTACGATTCCGGACCATACTTTCTGAAGTCGAGCCAGTTGCTGTCGGTCAATTGAAAGGAAGGTTTGGTGGCCGTTCCCGTATTGGTAAAAAGCGCCAGTCCTGCGCGGGTAAGCCCATTGCGGTCAAAATAGCCGCCCGAACCGACGACGAGGTCCAGAAGCCCATCCCCGTTGACGTCAACCAGGGCGGGAAAGGTGTTTTCACCCAGGTCGATCATTTCATCCACGAGGTAGGCATTGCTGTTATAAAGAAAATTCTGTTTGTTTGCCGGATCGACCTCATATTTCCACAAACAATGGTAATTGTCTGATCCAAACTGAAAATTGGAAGCCGCAAAAAATTCCTTCAGTCCGTCATTGTTTACATCGGCCAGGAAGGGGCTTACGAAATAAGGAATATCCACCGGTTTGGAATGGACGGGAAAATGGGTCTCCTGGGCATCCATATAGGCGGAGAGGGTATCCCCTCCATTGCGGAGATAGATCAGGCCGGAGGAAGAGATATCCCCGATAAGCAAATCGTAGTCACTGTCCCCGTCGCGGTCAAAAGCCATGGTGGTAGAGCCTGCGTGCCGTACTTCCAGCTCAGGTTGAAGGCCCGAAGCGCATTTGTTCGGATTGTTGCTCAGGGTGATCGCTTCCGAAAAACCGTCTTCCACGAATTTCCCGTAACAGAACTCCCCGATCACAAAATCAAAACTGCCGGCTGCCAGCTTTTTATCCGCGGCAAGGTTTTTATACCAGATGACCAGGCTGCCGCCGGTTTCATAGCTCAGTACATCCAGGTCCCCGTCCCGGTCTATGTCTTCAATGGCCGGATAATCGATATTGCTGACATAGACGTTGAGGCGGCTCGATCCGGAGGTATAAAAAAGGATATTCGCCCGGTCATTGGGGAAGGATCTTTTGACCCATTGAAGCGAACCTGGGGTTCCCTGGCCATCGTACACATCGATGCCCGCGATGCCCGGTGTAGTCGAATAAGAAAAAATATCCTGGATCCCATCGGCATTGTGATCTTTAAAAACCACCCACTCCTTGAGCCTTGGAAACAGGGATTTCAGGTCGGGCCGGTAAACCAGTTTGCCTTCCCAGGTAAAGGGCAGCCAGGCGCCCCCTACCCGGTCAAAGATCACTACATCCGTCGATCCGTCCCGGTTGAGGTCCGCATTGTGGATCTGCGGTGCATTCAGTCCTCCCGCCCAGGGATAAAGGAGGGTTTTAGTCCCTATCACAACCGGAATATCGAGGGCTTTGAAGGCCTGTCCTCCTGCCCGGGTATTTAAAAAAAATATGCTGATCAGGAAGAATAAACCGGAACGAAACTGCATACGCGAAATTACTTGAAATAAATACGGCATGGTACCGGACAAATCCATTTGTCCATAACTCCCCAATATTATAAATCGGCTATTCCACCGCTTTGAGAGGTCGTCAGGCCGGCCTGGTCGAAAGCCCCCGGGTCTTAAAGGCGATTCCCCTAATTTTGAGGCATGAAAAGGCGATGTTTTTTTGTCCTGGGATTATTGTTTATTAGTCTCCAGGGGATCCGGAGCCAGACGATTTCGGGTACGGTGACGGACGACAAGGGGCTTGCCATGCCTTTTGCCACCATCCAGGTGTTTAAAACGGATAAGGGCGGCGTGTCCAACCAGGATGGTTATTACAGCATCGAGACCGGTCCGGGCGTATTCCAGTTGAGGTATCAGTTTGTAGGTTACCGGAACCTGGATACGCTGGTGACCGTGACCAACAGGGACCTGACGATCCATGTGCGCCTCCGCCCCGAAGCCCTCACCCTGCCCACCGCCATCATTGACGGAAGCAATGAGGACCCTGCCTACACCATCATGCGGAGGACCATCGCCAAAGCCCCCTATCATGCCAACCAGGTGGAGACCTACGGGGCTATGGTTTATATCAAAGGGAGCGGCCGTTTGCTCAAAACGCCCTTTCTCTTTCGCAACCGGATCAAAAAAGAACTGGCTAAGGAAGGCATTGATTCCACGGTTGCCTTCACCCAGGAATCCGTTTCCCGCCTATCCTATAAAAGGCCCGGACAATACCGGGACACCGTCATATCCGTACGTTCGACCGGGGATGCCAACAACACCAGTCCAATGAGTTTTGTGTATTCCAGCTTTTATGATCCCAAGGTTGCCGGGGCGGTCTCTCCGCTTGCCCCCAACGCATTCCAGATCTATACTTTCGAATACCTGGGATATATCGAAGACCACGGCAAGGTGATCAACAAAATCAAGGTGACCCCCAGGGGCCGGGGGGACCAGGTGTTTGAAGGAATGCTCTACATCACCGATCAGCTTTGGAGCATTCACAGCCTGGACCTGGTGACCTCTCTCTGGGGCATACGCTTTGCCATCAAACAGGTATTTGCCCCCGCCAGCGGGGACGTCTGGATGCCGATCGACCAGATCTACGATGTCACGGGAGATGTTTTTGGTTTTGGTTTTGCCTATAAATACCTGGCGCACCTGTCCAATTATACAATAACCCTCAACCCCGACATCCAGGTGCCCCTGGTGGTGCTGGATGATAAGATCGATAAGCTTGAAGCCAAAGCCGCCAATGAGAAGATCAATAAAAATCCTTCCCCTCTCAGTTTTTCCGGGCTGGAACCCGGACAGGAGCTCAGCGCCAAACAACTGAAAAAAATGATGAAGGAATATAAAAAACAGGAACTGGAAAGCTTACCCGAGGCGGATACCGTGGCTATATCCTTTAATGAAAGCAAGCAGACGGTGGACAGCCAGGCCTATAAAAGAGATAGTGTGTATTGGGCGGAGATCCGACCGGTGGCCCTGACCCTCCACGAAATCCGGGGTTATAGCCGGATGGACAGCCTCTCCGAAGTCGAAAAACAAAAAGCGGCGGAAAAGCAGGAAGACTCCTCGACGCTCAGCATCACTATGGGTCCGGATGGCACCCGGATGAACGTCACCAAAACCCATTCCGCTTTCAAGCTGCAGCATCTTTTGTTTGGCTCCCGGTATAATTTAAACAAAACCCATTATATCTCCATTTTACCGACGATCGGGACCTTCAATTTTAATACGGTCGACGGTTACCATGCCGGATTCGGACTGGAAACCGGTAATATCAAAAAGAAGAATAAACGCTTCGAATGGAAACTGAGGCCAGAAATCCGCTATGCCTTCTCCAGGGAGGCCGTAAACTGGAAACTATCCGGACTCCTGCAGAAAAAATCAGGTAAAACCGGCGACGGACCCTGGGCCCTGAAGCTGGAAGGCGGCAATGCAGTGGATTCGTATAATCCTTTTCTGCCGGAAAATTCCTATTTAAACGGCCTCTACACCCTGCTCTTCCGTAAAAACTACCTCAAACTCTATGAGAAAAAATACCTGGGCCTGGCTTACGAAAAAACGTTTTCACGCTCCTTTTCCCTGAAAGCTTCGGCAGAATGGGCGGACCGCACCATCCTGGAAAACCATACCAACTACAGCTTTTTCAACAGGAAACGGATCTATTTAAGCAACCAGCCCAACACCTTTGAGAATTCCGCTCCTTTATTTGAAGCCCACCAGGCCCTGGTGACCGACCTGTCCGTCCGCCTGGTCCCCTTTCAGCGATACGTGGCCCAGGGCGCGGTAAAAGTCCTTGACGATTCCAAATCGCCCGTCATCACCCTCGGTTATAAGCGAGGCTGGGAGGCGGGGGACAGCCGCTTTGATCACTTTTACCTGGGATGGAAACACCATATTGGCATCGGCGCGGGGGACGATTACGATTACGCCATCCAGGCCGGATCTTTTGTGGGAAACACCACGCCCTATTTCCAGGACTTCGCCCAGTTCGCAGGAAACCGCTATGTGTTTTCCCCATCGGATCCCGTAAAATATTTCCGCTTGCTGGATTATCATCTGTACAGCACCAATGACTCTTATCTTTCTTTGCTTTCCAATTACCAGTTCCGCCGTTTTATTTTCACCACTTCACCCTGGGTAAGGAAAAAAGGCATCCGGGAAAACGTGATGATCAATGTACTGAAGACGCCAGGGACGGAACTGTATACAGAATTTGGGTACAGCATCAACTATATACTCCGGGTTCTCCGCCTGGAAGTCGTCACCGGTTGGCAGGATATGAAGTACAAGGAAACGGGTTTCCGTTTCGGGGTGGCGACCGGGTTTAAGAACCTGTTTAAATTCTGAGGCGGGTTCTGAATTGGAACAACAAATAGATTAATCACTTCCGGTCGCCAAAAAATGATTAATTTCAAACCAACCAAAAAACAAAATCATGAAGCATAATCTACTTTTCGTTTCATTACTGGCCTGTACCATGGGTTTTGCCCAAATTCCGGATCAGGCCGTTCAAAAAGAAACGATCGCTTTCCTCGGCTTTAACGAACAGGCTATAACCAGCCTGGCAAAAGCGATTCCAGAAGATAAATACGGATGGAAGCCTGCTGATGGAGTTCGCTCGGTGCGCGAAGTCCTTTTGCATGTAGCCGGAGGTAACTATTTTCTCCTGATGAATATGGGAATAGCACCCCCTCCGACGATTGATCTCATGGGAATGGAGAAAATGGAGGCGGACAAGGATAAGATCCTGGAAATACTGCAGGCATCGTTCAAGCATGTCAGCGACAACCTACTTAGTTTTAAAGATTCACAGCTTAGCGAAAAAGTCAAGTTTCCATGGGCTGAAATGACGAGACATGCAGCTTGTTTCCTTCTGATTGATCACACAGGCGAGCACAAAGGCCAGCTCATCGCATATGCAAGGTCCAATGGGATTGTCCCGCCCTGGAGTAATTGAGTGGTCAGGAATCAGTAGTCAGTAGTCAATAGTCAGTAGTCAGTAATCAGTAGTCAGTTTTTCAGTTTGCCGGTTGATCAGTTTATCGGCTTGCCCATTCAATAACACTGCTGTTCCAACTTCCGTAGCATTCCAAAGACACCGCTTGTCCTAATCCCTGCCAGTTCGTGCAAACATTCACCGGTTTGGCAATTTGCTTTATCTTCATTCCACATATTATCCAATGATCTATGAGTGGAGGTTTGTTTCGTAAAAAATCGGTTGAAAAAATATTAAAGGATGCGGCGCTGACGGAGGAGGAGGGCCTGTTTGCTCATCTTAAACGGAACCTGGGCGTATTTGATTTGACCATTCTCGGTATAGCCGCCATCGTCGGGGCCGGGATTTTCTCCACCATCGGCAAAGCCAGTTTTGACGGCGGGCCCGGGATTATTTTTCTTTTTTTATTTGCAGCCGTAGCCTGCGGTTTCTCCGCCTTTTGTTATGCGGAGTTTGCCTCCTTGGTCCCCGTATCCGGCAGCGCCTATACCTATTCTTATGTCGCTTTTGGGGAATTCATCGCCTGGATCATCGGGTGGAATTTGCTGATGGAATATGCCATCGGCAACATCGCCGTGGCCATCTCCTGGTCCGATTATTTCACGACCCTGCTGGAAGGCCTGGGCATGCACGTGCCCGAATGGCTGACCATGGATTACTTTACCGCGCAGAAGCAGGTTTCGGAAGCGCAACAATTGGCCTGGAGTAAGGCCCCCATGATCGGGGATTTGCGGATCATCTGCGACCTGCCGGCTTTCGGCATCTCGGTATTGATCGCCTGGATCACTTATATCGGCATCCGGGAGAGCAAGGTATCCGCCAACATCATGGTCGCCCTCAAAATGTCCGTGATCCTCATCGTCATCGTCGTGGGCGCCTTTTACATCAAACCCGAAAACTGGTCCCCTTTCATGCCCAACGGCGTCGGCGGGATCCTCAAAGGGACTGCGGCCGTGTTTTTCGCTTACATCGGCTTTGACGCCCTCTCCACGATGGCCGAGGAATGTAAGAATCCCCAGCGCGACCTGCCCCGGTCCATGATCTACAGCCTCGTGATCTGTACGGTCATCTATGTCCTGATCGCCCTGGTGCTGACGGGCATGACCCACTATACCCGCCTGGACGTCGGGGATCCGATGGCCTTTGTGTTCAACGAAATCAGCCTCGACTGGCTGGCCGGTGTGATTGCCGTCAGCGCGGTGATCGCCACGGCGAGCGTATTATTGGTCTTCCAGGTGGGACAACCGAGGATATGGATGAGCATGAGCCGGGATGGCCTCCTGCCTCCGGTTTTTTCCAAAATCCATCCCAAATACAAGACTCCCTCCTTTTCAACCATTCTTGCCGGGGTGGTCGTGGCCGTTCCCGCTCTTTTCCTCAACCTGGATGTGGTGATCAGCCTGACGAGCATTGGTACCCTGTTTGCTTTCGTACTGGTCTGCGGAGGCGTGCTGGTCCTTTCCGGTGATCCCAACCGCATCCAGCCCAAATTCAAGATTCCCTACCTCAATGCCAAATATGTGATGCCCTTCATCGGCTTTGCCATCCTCTGGTTGCTGGGGATCAAGATCGCCCATATGTATAAGGAAACCGGCTTCTGGCACGCCCTGCCCTATTTGATTTACCTGGCCCTCACGGTTTGGGTCACCGTCCTGTCGGTGCTCAGGAATTATTCCCTGATCCCGGTGCTGGGCCTTTTGTCCTGTTCCTACTTGTTGTGCGAATCCGGGACCAGCAACTGGATAGCCTTCCTGGTTTGGCTGGCAGTGGGACAATTGTTGTATTTTGTTTACAGTTACCGGCACAGTAAATTAAAAGTCACCAATTAAAACTACTCGATATGGATGGTAAATCTTTAATTACGACCCTGGTGCTTGGCGCCGTCATCGGTTGGCTGGCCGGCCAGGTAAAACGGGGATTTGGCTTCGGCTTATTGGGCAATATCATCGTAGGGATCCTCGGAAGCCTCCTGGGGAGCTGGTTGTTTGGCTTGCTCGGGATTTCCCTGGGCAGCGGCCTTTTAGGGACGATCCTCACCGGGGTAATTGGCGCAGTGGTCCTGCTGGCTGTGATCGGGGTGATCAAGAGGTCTTAGCCGAAGCTGGAAGCTCGCACCTCGTACCTCGTACCTCGCATCTGGCATCTCGTATCTCGCATCTCGTATCACAAAAGTTACGCCCGTAATTTTGGCGGAATAAACCCGGCATGCCAAAACAGACATTAATGACTACGTGGTTCCGTATCCTGCTGCTGGTTATTCCCCTTTCGGGCAATATCCGGGCGCAGGAAAAATTTGAAAAAGAAAGCCGCATTGGTGAAAAAGAGGTTCCCACCCAGGCTTTGTTGTTTTTAGCTCCCTTGAATCTTTCTAAGGTTAAATGGTACAAGGAAGAAGGGCTGAACGGAACAAGCATTGAAGTAAAATTTAAAGCCGGCAAAGCAAGGTACAGCGTTGAATTTGACACCCTGGGCCGGGTGGAGGATATCGAAATTGAAGCGGATTGGGACGATCTGGCATCCGGGCTCAGGGATTCTATTGCCGCCTCGCTCAATAACCATTGCATACAACATAAGGTGATAAAGGTGCAAAGGCATTTCAAAGGGGACGAAGCCGAACTGTTTTCGATCATCAGGGATGGTAAAAACATCCCGTCCCTGACCCATCAATATGAACTGATCGTCCGGTGCAACCAGGAACATCAGGTGGACCAGTTCGAATATTTGTTTTCCGATACGGGCCAACCGGTTTCCAGGTCAAAAATCGTCTTTCGAAACAGCAGCCACCTTGAATACTAAGATCACCTTCCTGGCCCAGGTCCTGGCGACGCTGTGGCTTATTCCTTCCGCATTCGCTCAAAGTACTTACCGTATCGGGGGTCTGCCGTCCTTAAATTTGAATTTAAAGTTGAACAACGACTGGTCTCTTAATACAAAATTGGAATCCCGGCAACAGTTCCGGAGCGGCGAATGGAATGGCAAAGCCATCGACCAATATGAATACCTGCTTACGGACCTTTCCCTGATCGCCGCTAAAAAAATAGGTTTAAATTCCAGGCTGGCAGGCGGCTACCTGGTCAGGTCCGGGGAAGGGGAATGGTTTCACCGGTTCATACAACAATTCGTCGTGGTGCAAAAGTTATCCGGATTCCGTTTGGCACACCGGATCCTAAGCGACCAGACTTTCTCAAAACATGAAAAACCCGGGTTCAGATTCAGGTACCGGATAAGTTCCGAGATCCCCTTGAATGGGGAATCGGTGGACGAGGGCGAACTTTACCTCAAAATAAATAATGAATATATAAACAGCTTGCAGGCTATGGAATACGACCTCGAAATCAGGCTTACGCCCCTGCTAGGCTACGACATCACCGAAAGTTTTAAAATTGAAACAGGGCCGGACTACCGGATCAATTCATTTATAAACGGGAATACAAGACACAGTATTTGGATGATGTTGAATTTTTTCATCGAAATATAAGGGAACCTGCGTCCCAGCTTTCTTCCCGAAATGGGCCTGATCCTTAGGGTCAGACCCGCAGCACTCCCCTGAACCCTCTTGCCGCGTAATACGATTCAGCTCCGTTGTGGTACACGAAGACCGTGCCGTAGCGGTAATCACCAAACAGAGCGCCGCCGAGCCGGCGGATATCCGGGGGGGTGATGATCCAGCTCGATGTTTTGGCATCAAAATTCCCGAGCTTTTGCAGGGCCCGGTATTCTTCCTCCGTCAACAGTTCAATGCCCATGGCAGAGGCCAGGTTCATGGCGCTGTCCGCCGGTTTAAATTCTTTCCTGGATTCCAACGCCCTTTGGTCATAACAGAGGCTTCGGCGGCCCTTTGGACTTTCCGGAGAACAATCGTAAAAGAGGTACTCGCCCGTCTTTTTATCCAGGCCCACCACATCAGGCTCTCCCCCGGTGGATTCCATTTCATGGAGGGACCCCAATTTCTGCGGCTTGGCTTTGAGCCTGGCTTCGATCGGGGCCCATTCCAGGCCGGCATGCCTGCCCGGATTTTTTTCAAACCGGGTCCCCAGTGTGGAGAGCAAGTCTTTGACCTGCTCGGCGGAAAGTTTTTTGGGTTGATTTTTCATATCGATGCGATTCTGATCTTATGCAAAGTTTTGCCCGGCAGGCTGGGTCATTATTTTTCTTTCGCTTGGCCTGAAATACCAGGAACTCACCGTCAGCGCCAGGAGCAAGAGGGAGGGCAGGAATTCGATCCAGGGATCTTTCAGGGCAAAGTGCGAAAATACGGCGCCGGACATCAGAAAGAAAAAGCCCGCATAAGCCCACTCCTTCAACAAGGGCAACCCGGGCAGCAAAACGGCGATAACCCCCAATAGTTTCCATGCTCCCAGAATGGTCAGGAAATAGACCGGGTATCCCAAATATTGGATTCCATATACCCCGGGTGGAGCTACCGCCCCCGGTGCTTCCACCCTGAACAATTGCACCAAGCCGGTCGAAACCATACCCAGGGCCAACCACAAGGTGGATACCCAATAAATGATTTTATCTCTCTTTTTCATATCGGTCATTTTAGTTTGTTTACCACTTCCTGAAGCCGGTTATGCGCCATATTGATTCCCTGGGCAAAAGGAAGCCGGAGCATCTGGTCCCGGAGGGCAACCGATTTGTACACGATCTGCATATTGAGCCTGCTGGTCTCCTCCGTGATCTTTTCGAATTCCAGGAACTCCAGCTGGACCGGGAAGGGCGTGTTTTCCATCTCGAAGGTCCGAGTGATTTTCCGGTCAGGATCAAACTCGTGGATGGTCCCGTTGGCACGGAACACAACATTCCCCTGGGCGTCGGAGGTTTCAAACTGGTAGCCGCCGTGCCTTCTGTTTTCCAGTTTCAGGACCTTCGTACCCATCCATTGCTCCACGATCCCGGGTTCGGCGTAGGCTTTAAAAAGCAGGTTGAGGGGCAGGTCAAATTCCCTGGTGATCCATATTTCCTGGCTGCCTTCACCGGCGATAACCTTTGTTTTTCGTTCCATATATTTTAGTGTTATTCCCGGCAACTACCGGGGGTATTTTTTCATGATGGCTTCCAGTTTATTGAACCGGTCGTCCCAAAGTTTCAGGAAGGGTTCAATGAAGTCCGCGATCTCTTTTATTTTTTTGGGATTAAAATGATAATAGATTTCCCTGCCGTTTTGCTCGGGTTCCAGCAGTTCACATTCGGTGAGGATTTGCAGGTGTTTTGAAACCGTGGGCCTTGCGGTCTCGAAGTGTGAGGCGATCGCCCCCGCGGTCATGGAATGGGAAGCCACCAAGAGCAGGATGGCCCTCCGGGTAGGGTCCGCGATGGCCTGGAAAACGTCCCGTCTTAGATTCATTGTGTAGCTATTTGACTACAAATATATGTGTAGTCATTTAACTACGCAAGTTTTTTTCAAAAAAATTTACCAAACTTGGCCGGGTAGGCCTGTCAGCCGCCAGGCAGGCTTCCAAGTCTCGTTTATCTGAAAATGTGAACTTGAATTTTGTCAATACCCTTTAAGATCTGAGGTTCAGGTTAGTTTATTATCTTGGTTCAGTTTGGGGTCAGGGCCTAAGGAAAACCCAGCCGATGCAATGTTTGGTATTCCGGGGGAATGAATAAACTGGATTATTGGTTCATGCTCAGGTCAGCGATGTAATAAATCATCAAGGGATAAATAGATATAATGAAACATTTGAATTCCCGGCTGGAAGCCTTTTGCGATGGGGTATTTGCAATAGCCATGACCCTGCTGATTATTGACATTAAATTGCCTGAATCGGATATACAAACCACCGGTCAGTTATGGCATGCCATCCTGGGGATTACCCCTTCCATAGCCAGTTTTCTGCTGAGTTTTATTGTGGTTTTGATCACCTGGATCAATCACCACAACCATATGCAATTGATCGGCAAACCGTCGGGTTCATTTCTTTATGCCAATGGTTTTTTGCTCCTCACCGTCGTCTTTATCCCCTTTCCGACCTCGCTGCTGGGTGAATTTCTGTTCACGGACCATGCCTCTCCGGCAGTGATTCTGTACAATGCCGTTTTAGCCCTTCAGGCAATAGGCTGGATCCTGATCTCCCGGACAGCGATCCGCAACCAATTATGTAATGGCGAAAAAGCGGTAGGTCAAATCCGTCTCAATGGCCGGTTTGGGGTCTTTGCGTTTGCCCTGTATTCTTTGTGCGCCGTCCTGGCCACCTGGTTTCCGCTGCTCATCGCCGCTTTTACAACCATCACCTGGATATTCTGGCTGATCTTTGGCATCCGGATCAAACAAGAAGGGGAGCAATTGCTTCCATGATTGAAAGCTGTAAAAAAGATAAAATAAAAAACCCTCTAAATCAATTACTTAGAGGGTTCATCAGTAGCCTCGAAGGGAATCGAACCCCTATCTGGAGAACCGGAATCTCCCATTCTATCCTTTGAACTACGAGGCCTTCAAAATGAGGTCGCAAATATCCTTCAATTTTTCAAGTATTCCAAGACCATCCCCTCTTTCAACTTATGCTCCCTTCACCCTTTACCTTTCGCCTTTCACCATTGTCCCTTCACCCTTTACCTTTCGCCTTTCACCATTATCCCTTCACCCTTCGCCCTTCACTTTTGTTCTTTATCCTTTTGCTCCCTTCGCCCTTCGCCTTTCGCCCATTGTTCCTTCCTCCCTTTCTCCCTTCCTTTCAATCCTTCGCGATCATCCTATAACTCGTCACCACCCCACGGATCAGGGAAGAACTGAATCCCTGGTGCTCCATCTCATTCAAGCCGGCGATGGTACAGCCTTTCGGTGTAGTCACCTTGTCGATCTCCGACTCGGGGTGGGTGTCCCGCGTGAGAAGGAGCTCGGCCGCTCCTTTGACCGTCTGGGCCGCAATCAGGCTGGCCACTTCCGAATTGAAGCCAATCTCGATGCCCGCCTGGATATTGGCCCGGATATAACGCATGGCATAAGCCGTACCGCAGGCCCCCAGCGCGGTGGCCGCTTCCATCAGGGCTTCATCGATCACGGTCACCTTGCCCAATTGTTCAAAAAGAGTCTGGCAATAATTGAGCTGGGCGGCCGTGGCCCCGTCCCCGCTGATGCAGGTCATGCTCTGACGGATGGCGATCGCGGTATTGGGCATGGCGCGGATGATCGAAATTTTCTTTTTGACGATCTCGCGGATGGTCCGGGTCTCCAGGCCGGTGACCACGGAGATCAGGAGGTGTTTTCCGGGGGTGAAGGCGGACGCCACCGATTTTAGAAGCACCGGGACCTGGTAGGGTTTTACCGCCAGGATCACCACTTCCGAAGACTTGATGGCTTTGGCATTGTCCGAGAGGATGGATACGCCCTGCTCAGCCAGTTGCTGCAGGGCGTTCGGATTGCGCCGGGTGACGATCAGGTCCTTGGCTTTTACAAATCCGGAGGCCAGGAGGCCTTCCGCGATCGCCGTACCCAGGTTGCCCCCGCCAATGATGGATATTTTATTCATGACTGAATATTCAAATTTTCATGCAAAGATGAAGTTCTTATTAATATCATTCCGTGCGGTAATCCCAAAGAGCCCCCGCCAACCACTACCCACCAACCACTACTCCCCTCTTTTTCCAAAACCAATAAAATGGAATGCCGGTCAGAATCAGCAGGATGCCCGCCAGCGCTTCCATAGGCCTTTGGGAGGGGGTATAAATCAGCAAGCCGAGGCAGAACAATACAAAAATACCTGGCACGATGGGATAACCGATGACTTTATAGGGCCTTTCCAGGTTGGGCGCTTTTTTCCGCATGATGAACACGCCTAAGGCGGTGGCTCCGTAAAACAGGAAGGAGGCGAAAATCAACATATCGGTCAACTGGTCAAAACTGCCAGAAAAAATCAAAAGCACGGACCAGCCGCACTGCATCCAGAGGGAATAGGACGGGGTCTTATATTCGGGATGCACATACTCCGCTTTTTTAAAGAAGGCGCCGTCGCGGGCCATGGCATAATACACGCGGGAGGACATGAGGATGGTGGCGTTGGTGGCGTTGAAGGTCGTCACCAGGATCAGGCAGGAAACAAAAAGGGTCCCCGCCCTGCCCAGGTACAGACCGACGATATCCACCGCGGCGATCCCGCTGCCGGTAGTCTGCCTCGCGATGATGGCATCGATCGGGGAGATATAATGATAAACCAGGTTGAGCAATACATAAAGCGTCATCACGATGAGGAGGCCAAAAAGCAGGGCCAGTGGGATGTTGCGCTGCGGATTCTTGATCTCTCCACCGAGATAACCCAGGTTGTTCCATCCTTCATAGGCCCAGAAAGCGCCGAGCATGGCCGTAAACATCAGGGCCAGGAAATGACCTGAAAAAAACGGTTCGGCGATATAGGAAGCGGAAGGCTGGGTAAGGTTGCTCCCGCTGCCGACGCTGCTCATCAGGCCGCTGATGATGAGAAAGACGATGGCGGCGACCAGGGTGTAGGTCAGGGTGCGGGACACGTTTTCACCCAATTTAAGTCCTTTGAAGTTGAGATAACTCAGCCCGACGACCAGAACGGTAGCAATCAGCTTTACCGTGAGGTTGTCCAGGACATTAAACATGCCGAAAAGGTTCATCGAACTGTTGCCTATGGCCGGCAGCCGGATCAGGTGATTGAGCGACTCCGCAAAGACGTAGGCGATCGAAGCGATGGATGCCGACCGGATGGCAGTAAAACAGCCCCAGCCGTAGAGAAAGGCGAAGAAGGGATTGTATATTTTTTTAAAATAGGCATATTCTCCTCCGCTTTCCGCAAACATGCCGGCGATCTCCGCATTGCTGAGCGCTCCGAAGAGGGTGATGGTTCCCGCCAGGATCCAGGCTAGCAATACAAAAGCGGGCAGGTGGAGCGAATCCGACATCGGCGCCACTTTTTTAAACACGCCCGAGCCGATGATCGCGCTGATCACCAGTACAATACAAGACAATAAGCCCAGCGAGCGCTGAAGGCTGGTTTTGTTATTTTCCATTTACTTGCAATGATTTATTTGTTTGTTTCGGCGAAGGACTGGGCGACCACCTGCTGCAGGGTCTGGTGCTGCACCTTGCTTTTCACCCAGCTGATGATGTCCAGGTAGATAAAGGCCTGCTGCTCATAATGGTCTTTGGAAAGGGTGACCAGTTCCGGGTAAAAAGAGGCAAACAACTCTTTTTCCTTGAAGGCGTCCGCATTCATCAGGCGGTTGAAAAAATGCAGGGTGGCCTTCTGCATTTTATTGAGGTCGTGCATTTTTTTGAGGAAATAGTTGGTGGACCGCACCAAATAGGACAACAATCCCTTATTCCCCATTTCATAATGCGCGATCAGGTTGAGCAGGCGGGCGTAGCCCTGGAGGTCTTCGCGCAGGGACACTGATTTCAGGTCGATGATCCGGTCCAGGTAATTGCTGGCGGTGCGCGGGTCGCCCGCCCCGATATACATCCAGGCTATTTTGAAATAAATGACGAGGATGCGGTGCTCGTCCAGTTTTTCCTTGTATTTGTCCAGCCGGCGAAGCGTTTTGGGCACGATGTCCAGGCCCTCCCGGAAGCGACCCTCCAGGAAGTACAGGTGAAACCGGGAGGTATGCACATAAATGAATGACAACAACCTGGAATTTTCATTAAAGCGCTGGTAATTGTCCTTCCTGAATTTTTCCAGGTCTTCGAGCGCCTGTTTGAAGACCTTGTATTGTTTGAGGTTATAACTGCAGGTCAGGATGTAGTGCATGGCGTGCATGTACGAATCCGGGTCCCTGCCGATCATAAAGGACTTGCTGACAAAAAGATCTCTCCAGATCACGGCATGTTCCATGCACTGACGGAAATCCAGCAGGATAAAATAATACCAAACCATGCATTGATGGTAGGTGATGGCGTCCAGGGTGCTGAGATGGCTTTCATTGACCTTGGGCAGATGGGATTTGAAGTAAACCTGGATGGCTTTCTCGTCCTTATTGTTCTGGACATGGCCCATCTGTACGTATTTGCCGTAGATGAGGATTTTAAGGTTGGACAGTTTGATGGATTGACCGACGATGCCCGACAACTGGTCGGCCTCGTCCGTCAGTTGTTTGGTCCGGTCCTTATGTTCCCGGGTAAGGTGGCTGGTCTCAATCAGTTTTTCAAATTCAATGATCTCCAGCAAGAGGATTTCCTGGTCGTGGTTTTTGGCCACCTGCTTGATGCGTTCCAGCAAACGGAGGGCCTGCAGGTAAAGGCCTTTGCCGTGCAGGATCCGCGCATAATCGATCTGTTCGCGGATCTCCAGGTCCACTTTTTTACTGGAATGAATCAGCCGCAGGCTGGTCAGGACATTGGAATATAAATTCCGTTTGAGATTGGCGTATTTGACGCCGGCAATCCCTCCCAGCTTCTTTCGTATGAAATCGTCCTCGATATCCTTGCTCTTTTCCAGGATGTCAAACAGTTTGATAAACTGGGTGCCTTCCTGCCGCTGCAGACGGCTGCTGAAGAGTTTAAAATGCCTTTTTTCCGCCTTGGAGAGGGAGTGTATGAGTTCAATAAGGTGGTCCGATTTTGCGATTGGCATGACAAGAAAAATTGTTATAACATATTGATATTGAATTTAATACAAAGTCTCTCTTTTTTTGTTGAGTACAATTTTTTCCATTAATTAAAACGGGTCAGGCCAGAGGAATTGCATAACTTTTCGATCCGCTTCATGCCAGCGGGCTGTGCCCGGGCATGTGCGATATTGTCACAATAATAATACAAATAACCGTTAGATGGATAATAGTGACCAGAAAGGCCTGTATGTGCCGCAATTGGAAAAAGATTCGTGCGGGGTGGGATTGTTTGCCAATTTAAATGGGGATAAAGTGCACCGGGTCGTCGACCAGGCGCTCACCATGCTTGAAAATATGGAACACCGGGGAGCCTGCGGCTGTGAACCCGAAACCGGCGACGGAGCGGGGATCCTCGTGCAGACCCCCGATCGTTTTTTTACGAAGGTTTGCCGCGACCTCGGATTCACTCTTCCCGCTTTTGGACAATATGGAGTCCTGATGTGCTTTTTGCCCAAGGACGACCAACTTTTCAACAAGACCATGGACCAGGCCCGCCGCCTCATCGCCCATTCCCATTTTCATATCCTGGGCCAGCGGGACGTGCCGGTCAACAACTTCGGCCTGGGCAAATCCGCCCTGAGCACCGAACCGCGCATGGTACAACTCTTTGTCGCACCCAATGCTCCCCTCCTCGTACGGGAACTCGAACGCCAGCTTTATGTCCTGCGCAAATACATCATCCATTCCGTTTACAAAATCCTTCCGGAGGTCGAAGACTCTTTTTACATCTCTTCCTCCTCCTATAAAACCATCATATATAAAGGCCAGCTCACCACCCATCAGCTCAGGTCCTATTTCCCCGACCTGCAGCACGCGGATTTCGCTTCGGCCATCGCCATCATCCACAGCCGCTTTTCGACCAATACGGTCCCCAAATGGAAACTCGCCCAACCCTTCCGGTACATAGCCCATAACGGGGAGATCAATACCATCATGGGCAACCTCAACTGGTGGCGCGCCAAGGAAGACCATCTCCAATCCGAAATATTCACCGCCGAGGACAACCTCATGCTCAAACCCATTCCATGGAGGGGCTTGTCGGACAGCGGCAGTTTTGACAATGTACTGGAATACCTGGTGCAAAGCGGACGCTCCGTGCCCCACTCCCTCATGATGATGATCCCCGAAGCCTGGGAACACGACGAGCAGATGGCCCAATACAAAAAAGATTTTTACGCTTACCATCAAAACCTCATGGAACCCTGGGATGGCCCGGCCTCCATGTGTTTCAGCGACGGCATCGTAGTCGGCGCCACGCTGGACCGCAACGGACTCCGGCCAAGCCGCTACAGCCTGACGGAAGACAATGAACTGGTGGTCGCCTCGGAAACCGGGGTCGTGGACCTCGACCAGGCTAAAATCATCCTGAAGGGAAGGCTGCAACCCGGCCGGATCCTGATCGCCGACCTGGATCAGCACCGAATCGTCGGCGATGAAGAAGTCAAAAAAGTGGTCTGCCAGAATAAACCCTATGGGGACTGGCTGGCCCGGAGAAGAAAAAGGATAGAAGACCTGGGAAAACCGATGCCCTTCGAACCCCTTTCCGCAAAAGGGCCGTCCCTGGTGGAAAGGCAGCAATGGGCCGGCATGACCAAAGAGGACCTCAAAGTGATCCTCCAGCCCATGGTCATGGAAGAGAGGGATCCCCTGGGGTCCATGGGCACGGATACCCCGCTCGCCGCCTTATCGGATAAACCCCAGCACCTCGGCAATTATTTTAAACAACTTTTTGCCCAGGTGACCAACCCCCCGATCGATTCCCTGAGGGAAAGAAGCGTCATGGCCTTCACCAGCAGGCTGGGCGCCTCCGGCAATATCCTGGAGGCGGACGAAAGCCTTGCCGCTTTTATTTATATGGAGCACCCGGTGATGACCCATAGTGAAATGAACCTCCTGAAATCCGTTTCCAATCCCGATTTCAAGCTCTGTACCCTGTCCACCACCTTCGCCCTGACCGGCCCCTTCTCCCTTGAGAACGCCGTCAAGGCCCTCTGCCACCTGGCCGAAGTCAAGGTGCGGGAAGGCTTCAACATCCTGGTCTTGTCGGATGCCGATATCGTCCAGGGCAAGGCCGCGATCCCAAGCCTGATGGCCACCGGCGCCATTCATCACCACCTGATCCAGACCGCCCTCCGCAGCAAAACCTCCCTCGTGGTACAGGCGGCGGACATCTGGGAGTCGCACCATTTTGCCCTGCTCTTTGGATATGGCGCAAACGCGATACATCCCTACCTGGCCCTGGAGACCGTGTGGTTCAGGGAACAGGAAACCCTGCCGGAGGATTATAAGACCATTGAGAAAAAATTCATCAAAGGGCTTGAAAAAAGCCTGCTGAAAATCATGGCCAAAAACGGGATCTCCACCCTGCAATCCTACCAGGGGGCCCAGATTTTCGAGGCCGTAGGCATTCATGATTCGGTCATTGAAACCTGTTTCCGGGGTACGGTTTCCCGTATTGGAGGCCTCAACTTTGAAGGCATCCAGAAAGAGATCGGCCTCCGTTACCAAATCCAACCCAAAGGGGAATTGCGCGACGCGGGGATCTATCAGTGGAAACGCAACGGAGAATTCCACCTCTTTAATCCCCAGAGCATTCACCTGCTCCAGATGTCCACGCAACTGAATGACTATTCCACCTTTAAAAAATACAGCAAGGTCATCGATGACCAGGACCAGCAGGCTTGCACCCTGAGAGGACTTTTTCACTTCAAGAAGGGAAACCCCATCCCCATCGAAGAAGTGGAACCCATCGAAAACATACTGAAACGATTTTCCACCGGTGCCATGTCTTTCGGGTCCATCAGTTATGAAGCCCATACGACCCTGGCGATCGCCATGAACCGCATCGGCGCCAAGAGCAACAGCGGCGAAGGCGGTGAAGATCCGAAACGATACCTCATCCAGGAAAACGGGGATTACCTCCGTTCCGCGATCAAACAGGTTGCCTCCGGCCGCTTCGGAGCTACCTCCTATTACCTCAGTGAAGCCGATGAACTTCAAATTAAGATGGCTCAAGGCGCAAAACCGGGTGAAGGAGGGGAATTGCCGGGTCATAAAGTCAACGATTGGATCGGAAGGGTGAGACATTCCACGCCCGGAGTGGGCCTGATCTCCCCTCCCCCGCATCACGATATCTATTCCATCGAAGACTTGGCTCAACTGATCTTCGATTTAAAAAATGCCAACCGCAATGCGAGGATATCCGTGAAACTGGTGAGCAAAGCCGGGGTCGGCATCATCGCCAGCGGGGTGGCCAAAGCCCATGCGGATGTCATCCTGATTTCGGGACACGATGGGGGCACCGGGGCCTCTCCCCTGACTTCCATCCGCCATGCCGGCCTGCCCTGGGAACTTGGCCTGGCTGAAAGCCATCAAACCCTGCTGAAAAACAAATTGCGCGACCGCGTGATCCTGCAATGTGACGGCCAGCTCCGCTCCGGCAAGGATTTGGTGACCGCCACCTTGCTTGGTGCAGAAGAATGGGGCATCGCCACGGCCGCCCTGGTGGTGGAAGGCTGCATCCTCATGAGAAAATGCCACCTCAACACCTGCCCGGTGGGGATCGCCACCCAGGATCCCGAACTGAGAAAAAAATTCCACGGCAAGCCCGAACATGTGATTTCCTTCTTCACCTTCCTTGCCCGGGAAATGAGAGAGATCATGGCTTCCCTGGGCTTCCGGACCATCAATGAAATGGTGGGAAGGACGGACCTGCTGGAATGGAAACCAAACCAAACCTGGAAGACCCAATACCTGGACCTGGACCCCATACTTCAATACCAGGCCCCGGAAGAAGGGACCGGCACCTTTAAATCCGTGCCCCAGGATCACGGCATCGACGACATCCTCGACCGCAAGCTCATCGAACATGCAAAACCCGCGCTGGAATCCGGCCAGCACATCACCGGCATATTCAATATTAAAAATACCGACCGCGCTACCGGGACCATGCTCTCCTATGAAATCAGCCGGAAATGGCATGGGGAGGGTCTGCCCCCGGCCACGATCCGGTACCGGTTCAGGGGCTCTGCGGGCCAGAGTTTTGCCGCTTTTGGCGCACGAGGCTTGCATTTTATCCTGGAAGGGGAATCCAACGACTATTTCGGCAAAGGCCTGTCCGGCGCCACCCTGGTCGTAAGTCCCGACCGGAAAAACAAATTTGATCCCTCCGCCAACATCATCGTCGGCAACGTGGCCCTTTATGGCGCCACCTCCGGGGAAGTTTACATCAAGGGCATGGCCGGGGAACGTTTTGCTGTCCGCAATTCCGGCGCCTCCGCCGTAGTCGAAGGAGTCGGTGACCATGGTTGTGAATACATGACCGGGGGGCGGGTGCTCATCCTTGGCAAGGTGGGCAAAAACTTTGCCGCCGGCATGAGCGGGGGCATAGCCTATGTGAAAAGCACCTGGGAGAACCTCGATAAATGGTGCAATAAGGAAATGGTGGAACTGGAACCGCCCGCGGAGGAAGATTTTGAGGAAATCCGCAAACTCCTGCGCAATCACTTCCACTATACCTCCAGCCGGATTGCCCTGGACCTGCTTGAAAACTGGGAATTGAAAAAAGATGAATTCATCAAAGTGATGCCCGTGGATTACAAACGGGTACTCCTGGAAAAGAAAAAACAGATTGCCGAATTCGTCACCGTTGATAAATAATTGTTATGGCCGATCCGAAAGGTTTTTTAAAGTACGACCGTGAATTGCCCCCTTCGCGCCCGATCGAAGAGCGCATCAGGGATTACAGGGAAATCTATGTGGAGGAACCCGAAGAACACACGCGGCAACAGGCTGCGCGCTGTATGGATTGCGGGGTCCCCTTTTGTCACAGCGGTTGTCCCCTGGGCAATATCATTCCCGATTTTAATGACGCCGTCTACCGGGAGCAATGGGACGAAGCTTTCCACATCCTGAGAAGCACCGACAATTTCCCGGAGTTCACGGGCCGGATCTGTCCGGCTCCATGTGAAGCCAGTTGTGTGCTGGGCCTGCATTCCTCCCCCGTGACCATCGAGCATATTGAAAAAAGCATTGCGGAAAAAGCGTATGAAGAGGGTTATGTAAAGATCAACAAACCGGCCCACCGGACCCACAAGCGCGTGGCGGTCATCGGCTCCGGTCCTTCTGGACTGGCCGCGGCCGACCAGCTCAATCAATATGGCCATGAAGTCACCGTCTATGAGCGGAACGACAAACCCGGCGGACTCCTGCGTTACGGCATTCCCGATTTTAAACTGGAGAAATGGGTGCTTGACCGCAGGCTGAAATATATGGAAGAAGAAGGCGTGCATTTCCGGGTCAATGCCAACGTCGGCTTCGGCATCGATGCCCGGGAATTGCTGGAATCCCACGACGCCCTCGTCCTTTGCGGAGGCTCCACCATCCCCCGCGACCTGCCCATCCCTGGCCGGAATCTGAAAGGCATCCACTTCGCCATGGAATATCTCGAACAATGCAACCGCCGCAATGCGGGTATGACCATCGACCCGGCTTCCGAGATCAATCCCTCCGGCCGCAAGGTCCTGGTGATCGGAGGCGGGGATACCGGATCGGACTGCGTGGGCAACAGCGTACGACTGGGAGCCAGCCAGGTGACCCAAATCGAGCTGCTTTCCAAACCGCCCCTGGAGCGTACCGCCACCAATCCCTGGCCGCTGTGGCCCATGATCCTGCGGACCTCCTCCTCCCATGAAGAAGGCTGTGAGCGTCACTGGGCCATCCTCAGCAAAGAATTTGTAGAGGGGGAAGCAGGAAGGGTCAATGGACTGAAAGCGGTGGAAGTGGAATGGAAATCAGATCCCCACACCGGCCAAAATAAAATGCTTGAGATCCCGGGCACCGAAAAAATCCTCGAATGCGATTTTGTATTCCTGGCCATGGGCTACCTCCATCCCCAATACGAGGGGGTATTGCAAACGCTGGACATAGCGGTGGATTCAAGAGGCAATGTTTCGGACAAAAATTACCAGACTTCCCATCCTAAAGTATTTTCAGCCGGGGATATGCGTCGTGGCCAGAGCCTGGTGGTCTGGGCCATTGCTGAAGGCCGGCAGGCTGCGGAAGCGGTAAATCAGTATTTAAGTTAGTAAGTTAGTAAGTTGGTAAGTTAGCAAGTTGGCAGGTACTTCGTGTCTTCACCTCATTGAGGGAGATCATTTATGCCCTTTGTGTCCGCGTGGGAAACCCTTTGTGCCGTTGTGGGAATTGAACTGTGTTCTTTGCGTCTTTGTGGGAATAAAACCGTGTCCTTTGTGTCGTTGTGGGAACAATCGCTGCGTCTTTGCGGGAATGAAACCGTGTCCTTTGCTTCGCTGCGTCTTTGTGGGAATAAAACCGTGTCCTTCGCTTCGCTGCGTCTTTGTGGGAAACGACTACCGTGCCCTTGCGGGGAACCACCCCAGCGAACACTCAATGAGCCCCCAGCCCAACCATCACCCCCCGATCCGCCAGCCCCGCCAACAAATCTTCGGGATCCCTGAAATGCACCGTATCAAAACCCGCCCGTATCGCCGCCTGCACATTTTTCGCACTGTCATCAATATAAATCGTCTCTGCGGGATTTAAACCATACCTCCGGATCAGCAGGTTGAAGATCGCGGGATCCGGCTTCTTCATCTTCTCCTTCCCCGACACCAGGATGCCTTCAAACCAGTGCAGGAAATCGTAGAGTTCCAGGGCTACCGGAAAGGTTTCGTTGGACCAGTTGGTGAGGGCCAAAAGCCGGTACTGATTTTCCTTGAGGGTACTGAGTATGTTGACCGTCCCGGGAATAGGGCCCTTGAGCATTCTCTGCCACTGCCCATAATATTGACGGATCAGGGAATCGTATTCGGGGAAATGCGTGCACAAGACCTCCGTGGCTTCCTCCAGCGAACGCCCGGCATCCTGCAATTCATTCCATTCATTGGTGCAAATATTGGCGAGGAAATCTTCCATCTCCTTTTCCTGCTCAAACAGGTCCCGGTACAGATATCTTGGATTCCAGTCGATCAACACCCCGCCCAGATCAAAAACCACGGTCTTTTTCATGCTATTAAAAGGCAAAATAATAAAATTGTACCTGCGATAAACCTCTTTTTATTTGGATCAGTTCAAAATTTTAAGACCTGGCAGGTATATTTTTGGGTCCCTGAATCGTTAACATAATATTAAACCTCATCATATGAATAAAGCACTCCTCTGCCTGGCCTTTCTATCCTTATGCTTTTCCACCGCTTTTGCCAAAATCATCGTGGTCAAAAATGAAGGCGATGCCTTCTCTCCCGCGGTCATCTTCGCCACCGTCAGGGATACCATCGAATTCCAACTGGCCACTTCCCACAACGTGGTAGAAGTGTCCAAACCGGTCTGGGATGCCAATGGTTCGGTTTCCAACGGTGGTTTTCTCCTACCCTTTGGAGGGGGCCAACTGACCGTCACCACCGTCGGCACCTATTATTTTGTATGCGAACCCCATGCCATTTTCGGGATGAAAGGCATTCTCCACATCGCCGAGGCGGGGGAAAAATATATTGCCCGGCTCTCGGGTATGCAGGAAGAATTCCCCTTCGCCGGACTGGGTACCGGAGAGGTCACCGCCAACCTTCTTGATGATACGCTCACCGTGAGCGGGAGTTTTAAGAACCTCACCGGGAACTTTAATCCTAATGTAGCCGGCGGCGCCCATATCCACCGGGGCCTGGCCGGGACCAGCGGGGGCATCGTGCTTCCCCTCAAATCCATCGTCGACACCGCCTTGAAATCCGGCGTTTTTCCCGCGGATTCCAACCGCTTTATTCTCACTGCCGCTCAGAAAGAGCAATTGCAAGGCAGGGAATTTTATGTAAACATCCATACCACCCTGATTTCCTCTGGTGAAATCCGTGGCCAGCTATTGCCCCAGTCTGAATTTTATTACCAGGCCAATCTTTTCGGCAGCCAGGAAGTACCTCAGGTCATGACCACAGCACATGGAGCAATCGTGGCGGAACTCAGCGGATCCAACCTGGTGATCACCGGTTCGGCTAAGGACTTGAGCAGTGGGATCAATACGGGCATCCGGATGGGCGGGCATCTTCACTTGGGCTACCCGGGCCAGAACGGAGGTATCCAAATCGAGTTGACCCCCACCCTGGACACCAGCGGCACCAGTGTCCAATACCTTGCGGCTAACAACACTTTTTCGCTGAATGTAAACCAACTGGCCGCCCTGCGCAACCAGCAGTTGTATGCCAATATCCACACCAATCAATACCCCGGAGGCGAAATTCGCGGCCAGCTCACGCCCATGTCTACCGCCAAATTCAGGGTCCATCTGTCCGGGGCCTATGAAGCCAATCCGGTCAATACCCTCGCCAGCGGAGGCCTGATCATCAACCTGATCGACTCCACCATCACGGTTGCCGGCAGTTTCTCCGGTCTGGAAAGCAATCTTGCCGTCAATGTATCGGGAGGAAGCCACCTCCACCGGGGCATGGCCGGTCAAAATGGTGGCATTGTCCAGGCCATAAAAGCCACCCTGGATGCCAGCCAGAGAGCGGGCTTGTTTATACCGGACTCCAATACCTACAAGCTGACTCCGGTCCTGCTGGATGATTTATTGTCCAGGCGGCTTTATGCCAATATCCATTCCCTCAATTTTACAGGAGGGGAAATCCGGGGACAGGTCATCCCCGAATGCGGAAACGTTATGTACGGATTTTTCACCGGCATGCAGGAAAATAAACCGGTGCAATCCACCGGCAGGGGCGCCGTGGTCGCCGAAGTCAATGGGACCCGCCTGACGGTTTCCGGCTATGCCGAGCGTCTGCTGGACAAAGTAAACCGCAATATCGGTTCACACCTGCACCGGGGCCAGACAGGCGCCAACGGCCCGATTGTGATTCCATTGTCCATGAGTTTCCCCACGGCCGACAGTCTCAGCCTGGTCTATCCCGCGGCTCAGAACATGTACACCGTATCCAATGCCTTCCTGGATTCCCTCCGGAGGCGTCAGATCTATGCCAATATCCATACCTTGAGGGTGGGCTCAGGCGAAGTGCGCGCCCAATTAAATCATGAGGCCCTTGCCTATTTTTTCACACGGCTCAGCGGCGCCAGCGAAAACCCACCTGTTCGCACAACGGGTGCAGGAGCGTTATTCGCCGAATTTGGCGGAGGGACCACCCGGAATATCATCGTGCATGGTTCTTTCAGCGGACTGGAAGGCAAATATGCGGCCAATGTAGCCGGTGGATCCCATGTGCACACCGGGATCGCCGGAAGCAATGGGGGGATCCGGCAGGGACTTACGGTTAGCCTTGGACCAGACAGTCTGAGCGGGGCTTTCCTGCCCGGCAATAATGTTTACAATATCGGCGACGGTGGCCTGGATTCCCTGCGAAAGCGATTATTCTATGCCAATGTCCATACCACCAAAGCCATGGGTGGGGAGATCCGCGGCAATTTTATGCCCCTGGCCAACAGTTATTTCGCGGCCAACCTGAGCCCGATCAATGAAGTGCCTCCACTTGGAGGTACGGCCGCGGGTGCCGTAAAAGCGGAATTGCTCGGAGACCGCCTGACGGTCACCGGTTCCTTTGCCAACCTCAACGGGGATTTCAACCGCAATGTCGCCGGAGGAGCGCATATCCATACCGGGGCCACTGGGACCAACGGAGGCATTGCCGTCGGCCTCAAAGCCGAAACCAATCCGGATAATAAAGGAGGGCGCTTCTTTTCAGATTCCAATTCGGTCACCCTCACGGCAGGCCAGATCGTGGACCTGCATGCTGGCAATTTATATGTCAACGTACATACTACCACCAATGCAGGCGGTGAAATCAGGGGCCAGTTGTTATTCGAGCCCAATGCTTTTCCGACGGCCCCGGTCATATCCAGCCCTGCTCCCGGGGATACCATTCGGACCGGACTCAAACCCGATTCCACCTATTCCATCACCTGGTCCGCAGGGACCGATCCGGACAACAATCCACTGGTTTATTTGATCCAGGCCTCCATTGTCCCGGAATTCACCCTGATCCTCAATACAGGTCTGGTAGGCAGTAATACGGCTTTTACAGCAACTATAGGATCCATTGACAGCACCCTGGCCCTGCTGGGCATTCCGCCCGGGGGCTCCGTGACCCTGCAATTCCGGGTCCTCGCTTCCGACGGCAGTTTGTCCACCCCCGGTCCCGTCATACCTCTCACCTTCCAGCGTGGGATATCCACCCCCGTGGTCGATGAATTTTTGAGGTCTTATTCGATGACGCTTTTCCCGGTGCCGGCCACCCAATTCGCCCTCCTGGAATTGAATGCGGCAAAGTCCTCCCCCATGGATCTGCAGGTCCATGAAATGAATGGACGTCTGGCCTACCGGGAAAAGATCCAGGTACAGAACGGGCACAACCGCTTCCGCATCGACGTGAGCAAATTCTCCCCCGGCATGCACATCCTTTCCCTGGCGGTGGAAGGGAGGCAGGTTGCGAGTATGAAATTGATTAAGGAATAAGGTGAGGTCAGAGGTCAGAGGTTAAAAGGGGGACAGAGGAGTTAAAGATATTTTATATGAAAGTCCTCTTTTGTAGGAGTTCTCCGCATTTTGATTGATCCATTTCTGTACTCCTTCCTAAGGGCAAGGAAGATTGTTTTATTTTATTCAACTGCCAGGCACCTTGGTTCCCCCGTGGGTCTGCCCCCAGGTGGCATTTGAGAATTGTAGTCAGGAGGGGGGACAGGGGTGTTGTAAATATTTTATATCCATTTTTGCAGTAGTTCTCCGCATTTTGATTGATCCATTTCTGTACTCCTTCCCAAGGGCAAGGAATATTGTTTTTTTTGAGTATACTGCCAAGATCTTTGGTTCCCCCGTGGCTTGCCCTAACTGTAGGATTTGAGGATTAGTTGTCGGGGGCCTGCCCCAAGGGTAGTATTTGAAAATGGTAGTCAGGGGGGACAGGGGTGTTGTAGATATTTTATATGATGGTCCTTTTTTCTTTTAGTCCTTGGTTCCCCGGGCGCTGGTCATTCCCACACCTGCGGGAGCAGGTCTTTTCTGATTGATAACTATACCTGGAAGCCCGCTTGGACGGGATTATGTGCCACCCTCCTGTCTTTTCCACTCTAGTTTTCGTACAAAATCCTGTACTTTTATTTGTACAAATTTAAAACTATGCAAGCAGTTTCCATTTCCCAGTTGAGATCAAACATAAAAAAATACCTGGATGCGGTCTCCCAATCCGTGGACATCATTATAGTTCCCAGGAATAATGAAGAGGATGCCGTGGTCATCATGTCCATCAAGGAGTATAACACATTACTGGAGACGGGGCACTTGTTGTCGACCAATGCCAACAGGGTCAGATTGCAAGAATCCCTGGACCAGGCTAAGACCGGTAAAACCATAAAATTTAATTTATCGGATGACCTGGCAAAATGAACTTTGAGTTTACACAAAATGCCTGGGATGACTTTGAATACTGGATGGAAACCGATCGCGTAATGCTGGACAAAATCAAAGAACTTCTTAACGACATTAAAAAATCCCCCTTTCAGGGATTGGGTAAACCTGAACCTTTGAAGTATGATTTAAAGGGTTATTGGTCAAGAAGAATTTCAGGCGAACACAGACTGGTGTATAAAGTAGATGGAAAAAAAAGGGAAAATCAAAAATGCACCATCCTACAATGCCGCTTTCATTATGAGTAATCTTTGCCCTAAAGACCAGGGGCAGTCCGAGAAACCAGGTAAAAGTCGGCTTAGGTGAAGCGGAATGCACAGAACAAAAGACCCCAGGTGTCAATTGCACTTGAACAACCTTGGCATGCTTGGCCTTTTAAATAGATAGATCAGCCAATTATAAACCCGCTTCCGCTCACGCGGAATCAAGACCGGGAACGCAGAAGGAATTAAAGGAAGAATTTCCAATATAAAATTATATCTATACGTACCTTGGAAATAATATAAATACCTAATTCGCCCCATCACACACATCCCATGATCCGCCACTACTTCAAACTCGCCCGGAGAGGCCTCCTGAAACATAAATACTACACCCTGATCAATGTCTTCGGACTGGTTGCAGGGGTGCTTTCGGCCCTGATCATCACTAAATACCTCGGGGGTGCTTTTCAATTTGACCGTCATCACGAACACAAAGACCGGATCTATGCCCTCAGCCAGGAGGAATCCGTAAACGACGGGATTAAAATAAAAAGCGAGGCCACCTACCAGGGGCTTGGGGACCAGGTCCGCCAATACCCGGAAGTCCTGCAAGTGGCGCGCTACAACCACCATCTGGAGTCTTTAGTCCTCGCAGATTTGGATTCGGGCGACCGGCGATCCTACCATGAAAAGAATATATTCTATGCCGATTCGGGTTTCCTTAAAATCTTCAGTTTTCCACTTCGTTATGGCGACCGCGGGACCGCCTTGTCCAGGCTCCATTCAATCGTCCTCTCCGGACCGGCTTCCCGGCGTTATTTTGGTGCGCAGAATCCGCTGGGAAAAACGCTGACGATAAGGGTTCCCTGGGGCGCGGAAACCAGCTATGAAGTGACGGGAGTGTTGGAGGATATCCCTCAAAAAACCCAATTTCAGTTTGATTTTTTGATCAGCCTGGGCGCCACGGATCCCAATGAATCCTGGATCGTGCCCGACGGCTCCACTTTCGTGCTCCTGAAAAACCGGGCCGATATCGGCGCGCTTTCCGCCAAGATGACCACCGCTTTACATGAACTGCCGCCCTTAAAATCCACCCATCGCAAAGTGTGGGTATCGATGGACCCCCTCACCAAAGTACAATGGTCCGGCATGCAATATCTGCTGATGGCCGCGGGCCTTTTTATCCTGATCATTTCCTGGGTCAATTATATCAACCAGGTCATCGCGCAATCCTACTGGAGGATGAAGGAAACGGGCGTGTTCCAGGTGCTCGGTGCCACGCGGCTGAATCTGAAAAAACAATTTATGGTGGAATCCGGCCTCATCGGCCTGATCTCCCTGGTCCTGGTCCTGGTCCTTTACCGGCTTTTCGAACCGGCCCTGCAATCCTTTACCAACGGTCAGATCCTGCCCTTGATCGGGGATCCCACACCCATCAATGTCGTTTTCCTGGGGATTTTTATAGGGGGCAGCCTCCTCGCGGCAGCCATCCCGGCCATCATCCTGTTTTCATCCCGGTTGGGGCCGGGCTTGCGAAACATCGACCACAACCGGTTTGGAAGCACAAGCATCCGGCAAGGCCTGGTGGTGCTACAGTTTTCCATGTCCACCATCCTGATGATCAGCGTCCTGGTGATTTCCAGCCAGTTGAAATACATGAAAGACAAGGACAAGGGCATGGAGATGGAAAATGTACTCATCGTGCGGGCGCCGATCATAAAAGACACAACCTGGGTGGAAAAAAGGAAGACGGTGGAGCGGTTTAAAAAGCAATGTGAAGGGCTTCCCTTTGTCCTGCAGGCCGTCTCGTCCACGACCGTGCCCAGTGAGGAATACAGGCAGGAAACCTATCTCAGCCTCCAGGGCAGCGAAGCCAAATACATGGTCCATCAAAACGGGGTGGACGACCGGTTTTTTGACCTCTACGCTATAAAATTTGCAGCCGGGGGCCCTTTTATCCCCAATGCAAACCACAAAAACAGGAACAGCATCATACTCAACGAATCGGCGGCCAGGGGCCTGGGCCTCTATGATTTTGCCAATAGGATCAATACCCGGATTGTGGATCATGAATCCGGGGAAGTCTATGATCTGATCGGGATCGTCAGGGACTATCACCAGACCTCCCTCAAGTATTCGATAAGACCCATTGCATTTAAGTTTAATCCTTTCCGCGGCCATTTCTCCCTGAAAATGAAAGAGGACGGCCCGATGGGCCCCTCACTGGAAAGAAAGCTGGCCGACATCCGGCAGATCTGGGAGAAGACTTATCCGGACGCTTCTTTCGAGCCCTTTTTCCTGGATGAAAAATTCGCTGCCCAGGACAGGGAGGACCATTATTTCGGCAAAGGTTTTGGATTCTTCACCCTGCTTTCCATTGTCATATCCTGCCTGGGCCTGTTTGGCTTGTCCCTGTTGATTTCCAACAAAAGGCAGAGGGAGATCGGGGTCCGGAAAGTATTCGGAGCCAGCGCCCTGGACATCCTCCTCCTTTTCCTCAGGGGTTACCTCGGTCCCCTGGTCCTGGCTCTGCTCCTGGGTACGCCCATTGCCTACCTGCTCATGAATAGCTGGCTGCGAAATTTCGCTTATAAGATCGATCTGGGGCTGGGCCTGATGTCCCTGGCCTGGTTGGCCCTGAGCCTTATCTTCCTGATGACGGTTTCCTTCCATACGCTGAAGTCCTCGATCGCCAATCCCGTGGCTACTTTGAGGGATTAGAAGGATTGACTAATTTCAGGCAGGATGGGGATGAGGATCCCCGTCCTGAATTTTTATCTAAACAGCAGCCTCATGAAACGCAGCACCTTCCTCCTGATCGCCGCCTTAGTACTCTTGGCCTATGGTTTGGCCATGATTTTTGCTCCCGGCCTCCTGCTCGACAACATCCTTATGGCGCAAGCCCCTTCGCAAAGCCATACCGTCGCGCGATGGCTGGGCTTTGGAGTTTTATCCCTCGGGATTATAAACTTCCTTGCGCGCAACGACCGGGACAGCCACTCCCTCAAAGCAATACTGATCGGTAACCTGGTCTTCCACCTCCTGGGCCTGTTTTTTGACACCAACGATTATTTCAACGGGGTGGTGAGCCTTTCCGGCCTGATCTCCGGCCTGGTCCCCCATGCTTTGTTGATCATGGGCTTTGTGTATTATCTTTTGAAATGGCCAAAAGCAAAACTTTAGATAAGCCCTGAATTTAAGGTTGCCAAAATGTGTGCAACCGGATTGAATCGTATGCAAACGACTACAATCGTTTATATCCGTTTGAAAATGATGGAACACAGGCTTCCCATATGAGTAAGAGTGAGGTTCATTGTTAATATTCTCTTGATTTTTTTATCTTAAGCCTTTAATTATTTTGAAAACCAATGAGAATATCTTCACTGCTCCTAAAGGGCCTGGCATGGGGGTTCAATCTTCTCAAAATGAAGGAATTACATACCCAAGGAGGGGCTTGGCTAATCTGATGGAAACAAAAAATTACAAATTTCAATGGGTCGGTTAGTGAATCGCATTTGATAGTGATATAAGGAAATATACGCAATAAATATGCGTAAATAAAGATGTTAGCACTCACCCTAAAAGACGACACTGACAATGAAGAACTTTATTAAAAACATATTTAACAAGGACAAGAAAGAAGTAGAAAAAGTGACAATAGAACCTTTAACTGAAAATCAAAAATTAGAAATTTTGGGTGACTCAATTTCTGACGTAGGATATTGGAGCTGGTGGACAACTGACTTGCCGAAAGTTATTCAAATTGAGTTCGGTGGAACACAACTTTATTTTCCACCATCAGACAATTCTCAACCACCAAACTCGCAAATTGCAATTCAGTTTATAAATCCCAAATCAATAAGTTTTTTAACAAGAGAAGAACTTAAAAGTGATGACGAAAACTGGTTTGATGACTTACATAATGACAAAATGGGACCTCCAACTTGTAGTCACGGAGAATTTACTTTCACAGACCAATCCTTAATGACAGAAATTATTAATGATGCAAAAACTATAAAGACAATTCACGGCTATTCACCAAAGGACAATTTATTTCAGACCGAAACATATAAACTTGTCTTTTGGGCAGGTGACTATGGTGTTGCAGTTTCATCAGACGAGATTAGACTTTTGACAAAAGACGGAGAAATTAAATTAGACCAAATCCCATCAGTTCATTCTCAATGGTGGACATATTGGAGAAAATATTGGGACTTAATCAATACTAAAAATGCTTTGCCAAAAGATTACGCTTGTGAAGTAACAATACCATTAAAAAATGACTGAAACCCAAATGGACATACAAGAAGGGCGAAGTGCAAACACACGTTTGGCGTCATGCGGGTGAAGTGCAAACTTGGAGCTTTGTGCTCATATTCAAGTTCAGTGTTTGGTAGACAGTTTTGTGCTCCGAAATCCCGCACGAACGCCAAGCGTGGGAACGTAAGTCAACATAAATACCGACACAATATCAAATGACAGCAAAAGAAAAGCAATCATATTTTATCAAGACATATTTGAAGCCGACTTTGAAAACATTCGGTTATCAAACCAGTGGACAAACATGGTGGAAGGACAAAGGAGACTTTTTTAATGTGATCAACCTTCAAAATTACTCTTGGAACTCAACCGACAGTGTAGACTTTCGCTTTAACATTGGTATTGCATTAAAGGCGACAGTTAAAGACCAGCAGAAGAAAAAGGCCACTTATAGTGACTTGACAACACACCTTGACGAAGGGACATTTTTGCCAGATAGAAAAAGCAGAAAATTTGCTGACAATCAGGGATATTCAATACAAGACAATACAGATATTGACCAATTTATTTCTGCGTTTAGGACTGACTTTGAAACATACATATTACCAGGACTTGAAGAACCAAAAACATTGAAAGATTGCCTGAGTTTTTACGAACGTTTTCCGTTTTGGGGAGACCACTTAAAAAGAGTAATGACAGAAAATAACTTGATAACTAAATGACTAAAGAAATGCCGGTCTATAACAAGGGTTTAGCGATAGCGGGCGGAAAGTGGTTAATTGAAATGTTCCCGATAAATTGGGACAAGTTGTGCTTCTATTTTATCTCGATGCAACCTAAAAATTTACTGTTTTCTGTCCTGCACTCTTCATTTCTTTAATGGTAAAGCTTAGAACGAGCATCAAGACAGTGGTTACATAAACTGAACTTCTGAAATTAATTAATATTAAATATGAACGGACAGTAAGCACCCGGCCAACCACATATTGTTCAAGGCAAGCGGGGGGCATAGATTTACCTGAAAAAAGGATGAAAAAGGATCAAATGACCAGGCAGGAAGGCCTGGAATTAATTTCCGCCTGGAAGTCGAGCAGAAAGACAAGCCACGAATTTTGCGAGGAAAGGGATATCCCATACCACCGGTTGCTCTACTGGCATAAGGTATATAAAAAGGTTACCGGAGAGGAATTGGGTCAGAAACCTGAAAAGGGTTTTATCCCGATAGAGGTGGGCAGAGAGATAGGCAATCCGATGGTTGAGATTCATACGCCTGGGGGTTACCGGATCAGATGGTATGGGGCGTTGCGCCTGATGGAAGTAATTCAAGGAGTGCAATAAGGCAGGCCGGGGATGCTCCATTTATCTAGGCACCAGGGATACTGGCTGTATAATGCGGATACGGATATGCGCAAAGGTCTTGACCGGTTACACGGGATCGTGAAAGATGAAATGAAGAAGGATATTTTCCAGGGGGACATTTTTATATTCATCAATAAGCGCCGTAACCAGATCAAATTGCTTCATTGGGAGGGAGACGGGCTGAGCATGTACTATAAAAGGCTGGAAAGGGGGACCTATGAATTGCCCAAAGTCAACGCATCCGAGGGCCGTATCCGGATGAGTTCAGAACAGCTTCAATACATTTTATCCGGGGTGGTGTTGAACAGTGTAAAAAAGCGAATAAGATATGAGTATGGAGGCAACTTACATGACG
>Ga0116143_10000260_pt1 | contig 73062 bp, 57 predicted proteins | sample AD_UKC034_MetaG_FD_89745 | JGI IMG/M metagenome (GOLD analysis project Ga0116143, IMG submission 89745) | Active sludge microbial communities of municipal wastewater-treating anaerobic digesters from USA - AD_UKC034_MetaG | ecosystem: Engineered > Bioreactor > Anaerobic > Digestate | place: USA... | reverse complement strand
TGTGTGAGAACCTGCTTCAGTACGTATACCGAGAATTGCTGAGAGGAAGCTGCATGGAGAATGTGGATTCTCAAGACAAGAGAGGTCCTGGCGAAGAATTCTATACCGATGCGCATGCTGACTTCAACGCTTCGTTTGAAGACGCCCTGCTTCTCGAACGATTTGAAATAGCGCAGGCGCAGCTGGAAGATTTCAAGAGCAAGAATGGAGAGTCCGCTCTCTATCTATACCGCCTTGCCCGCCTCAAGGAAAAGCAACAGGAAATCAAGGCAGCCTACGAAATTTACAAGCGGCTGTACTACGAGATACCTGTTTTCATGCGCGACAAAGAAGAGCTTGCTCAGCTCCAGAAAAACCATATCGATTCGAAACTGAACAAAGCCAAAGCCATGTGGAATCAGGTTGTAGCTGCGGCCTCACATTTCATCGAAAAAAACCCGGCAGCAGAAGACAAAAAAAGCAAAGAGCCTTACGTAAAAGCCTTCTGGAAAAAGCATTACGAAGACCTTGAGGCGGTAGCAGCGACTTTCAGCAGTATTCTCGAATTCGAGCAGCATGAAATGAACGCTATCCTCGGGCTGATTCAATGTTATACCGAAATCGACAACAAGGAAAAGCGCGCATATGCGCTTGAATTGTTCGATGAGGCAAAACATTACTGGAAAGAAATGACTGCCCGTCGCTCTGAGTCTGCCATGAATGCTGCGCACAAGCAGGAAGAAAGCAGCAATTACGATGGTGTGATCGAAATCGTCAATCTTGGCCTGGAAACGGAACCAACCAATATTGAACTGCTGTTGATGAAGGCTGAGGCCTTATCAAAACTCTGGCACTTTCAGGATGCCATGTCATGCATTCAGGTTGCTCTCAGGCAGAATCAGAACAACGCCAAAGCCCAGCGTCTGAAAAAGGCTGTAGAAGGGCAGATATTCGACCAGAACCTCAAAGATGGCCTGGATTTCCTTTACAAGGCCGAGCAGGAAAAGCCTGGCAGTTCACAACAGTATAAATGGATAGAATCAGCCTTAAGCTGTTTTCTTGACGCGCTTTCCTTCGACTCGCAGAACCTTACGGCCCTGGCCGGGGTCTATCGTTGCCGCATCAGATCAGGTGAACCATTAAAAGCTCAGACCACTCTTGAGCGAATCCGCCAGATCGACCCCAACTATGATGTCTATTCGATTTTCCGCGACAAGAATGAGCAGAAAAAGTCTGATGGCGGCTGTTTCGTCGCAACCCGCGTTTATGGCGAGATGCACCCTGACACCGTTTATCTGCGACAATTTCGCGATACCGTGCTCAAACGCAGTCTACCGGGGCAGGTTTTTATCAGACTGTACAAAAGAGTCGGGCCGGCCCTGGCTGAACTGCCCGGGCGCAGCCCGATCTATCTCATCTGCAGACTGGCAGTAAATGGCATTACCCGCCTGCTCAGAGCGCTCAAATACTGATTACATTTTTCCGGCGGCCAGCGCCAGCTTTATCGAGTTCATGCGGGTCTGTCTGTCGTCAGAGCGAGACAGCATAACCACCGGACACTGTGCGCCGACGATCAGGCCGGCTGCCTGGGTGTTACCGAAATACAGCAGAATTTTGCCGAGAATGTTGCCGGTATCAATATCTGGAGCAACCAGAATGTCAGCGCGCCCCACCACTTCGTTGAACAAACCCTTGTGGTGCGCTGATTCCAGTGATATCGCATTATCGAGTGCCAGCGGGCCTTCAACGATACAGTCACTGCCAAACTGCTTGCGTTCACCCATTTTCGACAACACAGCCGCATCGACCGTGCTCGGCATCTTCGGGTTCACCTTTTCAACCGATGAGAGAACCGCCACTCTCGCAACCTCAACCCCCAGCTTGCGGGCAAGCGCCCGGCTGTTGTTGATCAGTTCGATCTTTTCTTCAAGACTTGGATGCGTAAGCATGCCGCCATCAGTTAGAAAGCGCAGGCTGTTCTCCCACTCGAATATCAGAACATGTGAAAGAACATTCGATTTTTTGATGCCAGTCTCAGAATTCAAAATGGCCTTGAGAAGCACCGGCGTCGAGATCGAGCCTTTCATCAGGGCGCTGGCGCGGTTCTGACGAATCAGCTCGACCGACTTGAACGCAGCTTCTTCTGGCGTTTCACAGTGAATGATCTCGGGGCTGAAACCGGGAGCAGCCTTATCAATACAACCCTTTATCATATCCCGGTTACCAACGAATATACATTCGACAAAACCATGATTGCTGGCTTCGTATGCCGCCGATACGGTATCGATATCTTCGGGCATGCATACGGCCATAGGTACCTTGCGCGTTCCAAGAAGCTTGTCTACATCAGCAAAATTCATGGCAAATCCTTTCCTAGATCAGTATTCTTTAACGACCGAAGCGTCGGCAAGAGCACGACAGGCGTGCGCGGCCAGCGCTTTAAGCTCATTCTGCCCGGGTTTTACAATTACCGGCGCAATAAATTCAACTCTTTCTTTGATCCATGGCACAACTTTAGGATTGTGGGCAACACCACCGGTAAGAATAATCGCGTCTACCCTGCCCTTCATGACCGTAGCCATCGCGCCAATCTCTTTGGCAATCTGGTAAGCCATGGCTTCGAGCACCAGCTTCGCCTTTTCATCACCGGCATCGATACGCTTTGCAACTTCGCGACAATCTGAAGTGCCGAGGTGAGCGACCAGTCCCCCCTTGCCGATCAGCATCTTTTTGAGTTCGCCAAAGCTATGTTTGCCGCTGCAGGCAAGTTTAAGCAGCCCGGTAAGCGGCAGCGTGCCAGATCGCTCCGGCGAAAACGGACCGGCATCATTGGCGTTGTTGACGTCGATCTGGCGCCCTTTCTGATGTGCCGCTATCGAAAAGCCGCCACCGAGATGGGCGACGATATAATTCATGTCTTCAGATTTTCTGCCGCTGTCGGCGGCAACCTCGGCCACAACCGCCTTGATATTGAGCGCGTGTGACAGAGATATGCGGGGCAGTTCTGGCCAGCCGCTGATTCTGGCAATATCATCAAATTCATCGACAGAAACCGGGTCGGCGATATATGCCGGAATCTTTGCTGCAGCGGCTACGCGGCAGGCAATCAGTCCCCCCAGAATCGATGCGTGATCCACCAGTTTACCGCTCTGCAGGTCTTTCATCAGCGACTCGCCGACATGATATACCCCGCCGCTCAAAGGCTTGAGAGGGCCACCTCGGCCAATTACCGCCTTGAGATCTTCGGGGCGGCAATTCCATGCTTTCAGTGCCTTTTCGACTTCGGCAAAACGAAAATCAAGCTGCTCGAGATTACTGGAAAACTTCGCCAGCTCTGAGGCCTGATGGGTGATGTCGATTTCCTTGAGCGGCTCGAGAGCATTAAATAAAGCTATTTTGGTCGAAGTCGACCCGGGGTTGATAACCAGAATCAGTTTTTCATTCATTTCTTTCCTCGCAATTGATTATTTGTTTCCAGGGCAGGTGACCAGCGGCGATGCGGTCGGCCGGGCAGAATTCGCCGAGCGGAAATTCATCGGGTGAGAACCAGCCGACTTCAGGATTTATCAGCGTTCTCTCAAGACACTCCTTTGGCGTGTCGCTGAGCCGACAGCTGACAAAATGCAGGCGCACGGTTTTATCGGGGTATGCATGTTCGAGCACGAGCAGTGTATGCCCCGGCACAATTCTGATGTCAAGCTCTTCTACCAGCTCGCGATGAGCGGCATGACCGGCTGATTCGTTCTCTTCGAACTTGCCACCCGGAAACTCCCAGAGATTGTCGAGGTAGCCACCGCGGCGGCGGGCCAGCAGCACCTTGCGGCCATGCACCAGCACGGCTGCCGCCACATTTATCGCAGTATCTTTCATTACAGTCATTCCTGGCAGATTTTAAGCAGCAGGCCCTTGAGATAGCGGCCTTCAGGGTGAGCCAGAGCGATCGGGTGATCGGCGGCATGAAATGACTCATGCACGATCATGGCTCGCCGGCCGGCGGCGGCCACCCCGTCTCTGACCGATTCAAGAAACTCTTCTCGGCTTACCTGGCTGGTGCAGGAAGCTGTAAACAGGTAGCCACCGCTACTGACAACTTTTGCCCCAAGCTGATTGAGTCGGCGATAAGCCCGCAGAGCCTTTTCGGCATCACGGCGGTTTTTGGCCATCGAAGGTGGGTCGAGCACCACCAGATCGAAACTGCCCTGGCGGCACTGGGTAAGATACTCGTACATGTCGGCCGCAACCAGCTTGTGCGACGGCAGTGCGAGAGAATTCAGGCGTAAATTGCGCTCGGCTTCGATCAGTGCCGGCCTGGCGATATCGACGGTAACCGAATGGGTTGCCCCGCCAGCCGCGGCTGCAACTGTAAAAGCGCCAGTATAGCCACAAACATTCAAAAAACTGCGGCCTGAAGCGACCGATCTGACAAGATTGCGGTTTTCGCGTTGATCAAGAAAAAAACCGGTTTTCTGACCGTTAACCAGATCGGTACTGAATTTGAGGCCATACTCTCTGAACTCGATCTTGTCGGGAAGATTGCTGCCATATATCAGACCGGCGGCATCGGCCCGTGCCAAACGTATCTGGTTGCGTCGCCAGACCCACTTTACCTCGGGCAGCAGCTCTCTTATTGCCTTCACAACTGCCGGCAAAGCCGGTTCAAGCCCGAGAGAATAAATCTGCAGAGAAACGGCACGATCGTAACGATCGATTATCAGCCCGGGTATTGAGTCGCCCTCGCCGTTAACCAGACGGTAAGCTGTAGTCTCGCCGCCCGAAAAACGTTCGAGACGCATGGCGACGGCTGCGCGCACCAGCCGGCCGATTCCAGCCGACAGAGTTTCTCCGTTGGCAAGAGGCAGCATGCGCACCAGAATTTTAGAGTCGACATCGGCATAGCCAAAGCCCATCAGCTGATCGCGATGCGAACGCACCTCGACCAGATCGCCGGTCGCCAGTCGTTCGGGGACTTCGCGAAAAGCCTCGCCATAGGCCCATGGATGGCCCTTCATCAACGAAAATTCTTTGTTTTTCTTCAAATACAGGCGATGGCTGCTCATATACACTTCCTTGATAATCTGCCTCATTTTAAGCAAAAAGCTGAGAATTATCAATTTTTTAGTCCAGCTGATTGTGGAATCGCCCAGAACTAATCTATTGACATGCAGCTTTGCCGTTTGTAGCATGTTCTCATAGATCAACCGCATATCGAGGAGCTACTATGGTTCAGACTGATTTTTTGAAGGGTGTATCGCTGTTTGCCGACCTGTCTGAAGAAGAACTCAATAACGTCAGCAAGCAGGCTGAAGTCGTAGAATTCGTTCGCGATGCCATTATCTGCAAAGAAGGGCAGCAGGCTGACGCGATGTACATTATCAAGTCAGGTATCGTTCAGATCTACTGTGATGACGGCCGTGGCGGCAAAAAGATTCTGACCCACCTCAAACTCGGCGAATATTTCGGCGAAATGGCACTTTTGACTGAAGAACCGCGTAATGCCTCGTCAGTGGCCCTGGCTGAAACAGAATTGATAAAACTGACCAAAGACAGCTTTCGCAAACTGCTGCACACCAGCCCGGGTGTCTCTTTGAGTATCATCAAAACTCTCTGCAACCGTCTGTTAAAAACCAATATCGGCGCGGCCCAGACCAGAATGCACAATGTTTATGCGGTTCTTGGGCCAGACACATCTTCCGGCAAAAGTTTGTTTGCGCGCAACCTGGCGATGGCGATGATGAAAGAACTCGGGCAGGACGTGCTGCTTTATGACCCGAATCTGCGCGACGAAAGAGTAGCGAGAAGTCTCGGAGTCGAAAAGCGTTCGCGCATCATCGACGAACTCGTCGACCGCGAAAAAATCAGAGATCTGTCGCAATATGTGGTAAAGGCCCCCTGCGGTCTGCTCACCATTCTGCCGCAGGAAAACGGTTTGACCGATATCAGACTCAAGGAATTTCATACATTTTCGCTGATGCAGACGGTTCTCGAAAATCATGAATATGTCGTAGTCGATTCCAGCTCGATGTATACCAAGGTCACCAAAGAGATCGTGCAGAACTGCGACAAGATCGTCTATCTGATTTCGAGCAAAAACGTTTCGATAACCGGGCTGATGGATCACTTCGATGAAACCCGCCGCGGCTGGAAGGTAGCACCTGAGAAGATCGTATTCGGAGTCAATCATACGACCAACGACCCGAACCAGGAAAGCCTGATTACCGACAAGGATCGCGAGCGCATCAGCTTTGAAATTCCTTTCAGCAAGGAGCTTCAGGGAAAGCGTGATCCGGAGCAGCAGCTGCTGGTTCAGACAAGCCCGGATCACCCGCTGGCAAAAGTCTGTGCCGAACAGAGCGTTGATATACTGTTTGATCAGAGCATCGGCCTCTTTGTGCCGACCTTTGAAGATCAGCCGGCAAAAGCCGAACTCGCCAGCCGCTGGATTGAAAGCGGAGTTGCCGAGCTGTCACAGGTTTTACGCAAAGTCAACGTCAAGGGCCCGATTACCCGAAACAACACTCTCTGCAAACTGCTTTGCGGCAACTCATCGAAATGGGATCTCAACAACCAGGTGGTCAAAATTGTTGATTTCTCGAACCGCTTCAAAAAGGAATTCGGCGTCGACAGCCTGATACTGTCACTGAACAACCAGGAAAGTGTAATTTAAAGCGGTTTGAATTCTTCTGCCATGCGAATGCGTTCTATTGCCGGCGGGTGCGAATACAGCCAGAAAACGCGCAGAGGCGAAGGCAGCAGATCAGAGCGGTTGTCGCGCGACAGCCTGACCTGAGCACCGATAAAATCATCACGCAGACCGGTGAGCTCGAGAGCGAACCGGTCTGCCTGTCTTTCCATGAACTGGCTGATCTGACTCTCAACTGGCGCGACAAAAAGCTGCAGAATCATCACCAGCAGCAGCAGAAAGGGCAGGCCGGAGGCGCCAGCGACGTCTTTGAGTCCGAACCAGCCTACCTGCGCCAGCATCGGAAAAAGCGCGCGATATGCGATTGCGATGAACAGCATACCAAAAACACCGAGGCTCAATCCCCACGCTACATGGTTGTATTTCCAGTGTCCGGCTTCATGCGCAAAGATAAGAGCAGCTTCTTCTGGAGTGTGGCTTTTAATGAGATTATCGTAGAGAACGATACGTCGATGACTGCCGACACCTGTAAAATAGGCATTGGTGTGTTTTGAATAGCGGCTTTCATCTATTACATACACCTCGTCCACTTCCATGCCGGCCTGGTAAGCCATACCGAGAATATCGGCCCTGAATTTGCCCTCGGCGAGGGGGGTCTGCCGGTAAAACAGAGGCGTTATAACAACTGGAGCGAGCAAAGTAACTGTCAGTGCGAAAAGTCCCATGACAAAAGGCACCAGAACATGCCATTTTTGCGGGAACCATCGAATTACCGCGAGAAGAACAAGTATTGCCAATGTCTGCAGACCAGTGCCAAGCAGCAGCGACTTGAAATAACGAAACAGCCAGCCGCCAAAACCGATATTGGAGAAGCCGCTTTCGGCTTCGCACCAGTAACCCAGATATACAGAAGAAGGGAAAGACAGCAGCTGAATGATCAGCAGACTGCCCATAATGAACAGCAGGTCCTGACGAAGCAGGCCAGCACCTTGATGTGCACCGGCTTTCTGCCAGAGGCTCTCAAAGAAACCAAGCCGCAGCATGGCAATCAGGGCACCAACCAGCAAAAAGCCGTATAACACCCGAAACCAAAAGCCATAAAGAGCATATTCGCGGCCAGCAGAAATGTCTGCCTCAGTGAAATGACGCAGCACCGACTCCCGAAAAACGGTGTCGGTATTTCCCAGATACTGACTGCCCATCAGAACGATCCTGAGAACGCACCAGGTTATGACAAGCAGCCAGAAAAGTTTTTCGACTTTCTCTGCACTCATGCATTCAATGTATTCGCTGTGCAGCATCCTGTCAATGCCTGCCTTGATTTATCAGCAATTCACAGTCAAATATTCCCTCTTTGTATGTAGACGGCAGTTTTTTTAAGCGGAACTATTTTCAAAAAACTCTGATAGTGGTAGATTGAACACATGAAATGGCCAGATCCGATAATCCGCAGACAGCTGGCACGCACGCTTGCCAACCAGTCAAAAACGACTGTTACCAGACTTCAACCCAAAGAGGGCAAGAACTCTGCACCGTCTACCCCACGGGTGAACTGTCGCGAATGTATAAGCTTCTACATAACCTGGGAAACGGCGACTCCTTACGGATGCAAGGCACATGGTTTCAAATCGGCGCAAATTCCATCAATGGTAGTTTTTTCGACTTCAGGCGAACACTGCCTGCTGTTTCGCCGGAAATCCGCCTGAATCGCTTTCTTGCAAATACCTCAGATCTGTGCTATTTTTGAACGCCGTTAAAGGGTGCACTCATTCCAATGATTTGCAGTCGATCTGAGATTTTTCTTAAACATTTACAGATAACTGTCGATAAATATTAAGAAAAATACCTGTCAGCAGGCAGGTGACTGCAAGGAGGCGCGATATAAAAAAAATGACTAAACAATGCAGGATTCACTTCATAGGAATCGGCGGCGTTGGAATGAGCGGCCTGGCCCACATCTTCCTCAATCGTGGCTACAGCATTTCAGGATCAGACATTTCTGAGAGCGAGCGCACTGAAGCTCTCAAAGCGCGTGGAGTCGACATTTTCATCGGACACAGCGCGTGCAATCTGCCGGCCGACACCGGTCGAGTAGTTGTATCTACCGCCATCAAATCGGACAATCCTGAGCTGGTCGGAGCCCACAAGCGTAACATACCGGTTCTGCATCGATCAGACCTCCTTGCTGAACTGTTTCTCGATTCAAAATGCGGCATCGCGGTTGCGGGTTGCCATGGCAAAACCACAGTCAGCTCTATGCTGGCCACAGTACTTAAGGTTACCGACAAAGACCCCACCTGTGTCATCGGCGGTTACGTCGCTGCCCTGAACGGCTATTCATCTGCCGGCCATTCGGAACTTTTCGTGGCCGAAGCTGACGAGAGTGATGCGACCTTTCTCAAATATTTTCCACAGTATGGCGTAGTCACCAATATCGACAACGACCACCTCGATCACTACGACAGCATAGCAGCCATCATCAAGGCTTTTGAAGTTTTTGCCAGCCACATATCACCCGAAGGTGCACTGTTCATGTGCGCCGACGATACCCTCACCCGAAACCTGGCCGTGCCTGAGAAGTTGCGCACGGTTACTTATGGTATCGACACGCCGGCAGACTTTATGGCCGCCAACATCAGCTATCAGCCATTCGGTTCGAGCTTCGACCTCACAGTCGCCGGCCAGAATTACGGGCGCTTCACGCTTTCTGTACCGGGCCGGCACAATGTGCTCAACGCTCTGTCTGTCATCGCATTCTGCACTGAGATTGGCATGACTCTCAGCGAAATTCAGACCGGCTTCGATCATTTCCATGGCGCCGGCAGACGCTTCGAGAAGAAGGGCGAATGCGAAGGCGTTACTTTTATCGACGATTACGGGCATCACCCCAACGAAATCAAAGCAACCCTTGAAGCAGCATCGTCACTGGGTGCGCGACGTGTCGTGGTGGTTTTTCAGCCACATCGTTATTCGCGAACCATGTTTCTGTCGCACGAATTCGGGCGTTGCTTCGAAAATTGCGACAAGCTTTTCATCACCGATATTTATCCGGCCTCAGAACAGCCGATTCCGGGAGTTACCAGTCGTGTGATTCTCGATCACATGCCGGTAGCCAACCGCCGTAAGGTGAAGATGGTCAAAAACGTCGACGACGTAAAACTCCATCTGCTGAACTTCGTTGAACCTGGCGATGTGGTTTTTACCATGGGAGCCGGCAGCATCACCCGGGTAGGCCCCGAGGTTCTTGAGTCGATGCGTGCACGCAGCCTCACTTTCAGCGACACCCCTGTCAAAGCAGTTGTCTGAAGCACTAGCATAACACCGGAGAATCTATATGACCATACTTACCGCATTGTTTCTGTTGAGCGTCGCTGTTGTAATTTCCCGCGCCTCTGTCGCCGTTGGCTTCATGGTGCTCGATAAGATCAAGGATCGTTACGGTTCCTGAACTGAAAAAAAGAACCGGCGTGCAGAGACAAGCTGCACGCCGGTTTTATTTTATCTTGAATCAGGGTTCGGTTATCGCCAGACTGTATGATCCACTGGCCAGCAGATAATTCTTTGCGACTTCACTGACCTGTTCACGGGTAACCGCATTGATCTGGTCAGGATACTTGCGGTAAAAGTCAAAGCCCTTGCCAAAAAACTCGTCAGAAGCGTAATTATCAGCCATCGAAGCATTGTCGACGAAAGAAAGCGCATATTGCCCGATCAGGTATTTTTTAGCATCTTCGAATTCTTCTTCGCTAAAACCTTCATCGCGAAAAACATCGATTTCCTGTTTCAGGCGCTGCGTCGCAGTAGCGACTTTCGCAGCAGCGGTGCTGATCGAAGCGAGAAAGTAACCGCCGTTAGCCATGCCGACATTGAATGCCCAGGTCGAATAGGCCAGTGAATCTTTGGCGCGAAGATTTTTGAACAGCCGCGAAGACATGCTGCCAGAGAGAATCGTCGTAGCTATAGCCATGGGAGCGACTTTCTCGTCGTTAGCTGCAAAGGTTCTGGCAGTATAAATTATCTGAGCCTGTTCGCGGTTCTTTTTGAGAGCGACTTCTGCCGGTTCGGTGATGTCTTTGAGCTTAAAAGGCTTGAATTCGTTGGCCTTGCCCTGTGAAAATCGGCCCAGGCTCTGCAGCAGCGATTCTTTGAGTTCGCGCGTATAAAAGTCACCGACTATGGCGACGACCATATTCGCCCCGACATAATGTTTTTTGTGAAAGTCTTTGAGATCCTGGGTTCTGAATCGCTTTACATCATCGACTTTTCCATATGCTGAGTACGCAATCGGAGTATCGGGAAAAAGAGCCGCCAGCGCGCCCTGAACCGTGTATTTGTAGAGATCGTCCTCATCGGCCTTGATCCAGTCTTCGACCTGCTTTTTGAGCTTATCGAGCTCTGCTGATGGGAATTCCGGCCGGTCAAGAATATCGAGCATCAGCTCAAATGAAGGCATAAAATTTTCGGCCAGACACTGCAGATCGAACGAAACATAACTCTTGCTGGCAGTGACAGAAAATTTCGAACCCATGCTTTCGAATTTTGCGGCAATCTCTTCGCTCGAAAGACCGGCGGCGCCGCGCTGCAGCATTTCGGCAACGAGATTGGCAAGACCAGCTTCCCTATTTTCTTCGACCAGCCCGCCGGCGGCTATCTTTATCGATACCGCCACCAGGGGCGCAACATTATTCTGCTTCATTATAAGGCGAATACCGTTGTCCAGTGTAACCATTTCGGGCACAGCATCTGGAGCCGGCGGTTCTGGCTCAAGACGGGCAACTGTGAGATTCGAATCGACGAAATACTTTCTGGCAACCGTGGCGATATCTTCGCGGGTAACCTGACGAATATTCTCGACGAAGCGGTCGGCATCTTCAATCTCAGCCAGCAGAGCAAAGTGACCATAGTTGGTTGCCTGATCTTCTGCCTTTTCACTGTCGTAAATGTCTTCTGCGATGATCTGCTGGCGAGCCTTTTCGAGTTCGGCGTCATCGATCTCGCCCTTGTGCAGTCTGTATACAATATTGCGGGCAGTTTCTATGAATGGCCGCACCTTGCTCTGCGAGGTCACGCCACCGACCTGGAAAAGCATCGGAAACTGGCTGGAATAATAGCCGGCACCGGCAGAAACTGCGAGCTGCTTCTCCTCGACCAGTTCGCGCCAGAGCCAGCTCGACATCCCTCCACCAATCAGTCGAGCAATAACATAAAGAGCGAAGCGGTCTTTACTTGCGATACCTGGCACCTTCCAGCCCATACGTACGTAGGCATGCTGCAGATCAGCATATTCTATTTTCGTGCGCATAGCATCCTGAATCGGTTCTTCTGCTATCTGCTGCGTAGGCAGAGATGTTCGAGGGGCACTTCCCATGTATTTTCGCACAGACTCTATAGCCTGATCGATCTTAACATCACCGACAATGACGACCCACATGTTGACCGGAACATAGAACTTCTTGTAATACGCATAAAGCCTGTCTCTGGTGACGTCTTCAAGAGTCTTCAGATAGCCGACGATCGGGTGCCGGTAAGGATGTAGCTGAAAAGCTTCTTCCATGATCAGCTGAACGATGCGGTTACCCGGATTATCGAGACTCATGCGCAATTCTTCGATTACCACCTGAGTTTCTTTTTTCAATTCTTCTTCATCGAGAGAGCTGTTGAGAACAGCGTCTGCCTGCAGCTGCATCATTTTGTCAAAATACTGAGATGCGCCCACCAGGTAGTAACAGGTATAGTCATTGGCGGTAAAGGCGTTCTGATGAGCACCTATCTTCTTAATCTCTTTATCAAGAGCGCCATAGGGGTGAGTTGGCGTTCCCTTGAACAGCATGTGCTCGATCAGGTGACTGTAGCCTTCTTCACCGGGCTCTTCGTTCACAGAACCGGCTTTGATCCAGATGTTAAGGGCAACAACCGGCGAAGAGTGCACTGGTTTAACGAACACCTTCAAACCGTTGTCAAGAGTAAAAACCTGCCCGGCCTTTTCAGCAGCGGTGACGCCCGCGATTGGAACAAGCAGCAGCAAAAGCATGGCAACTAATTTTAAGAACGAATTCATCGTTTGTCTCCCACGTGATTTTCCGGCATTCTATCACTTTCGCACCAGTACGGCCATAGCCAACTGTAGCGTCGGGAAAATTATTGCCGGGTTTCTAATCACCAAAAAGCGATGTGCCGATAGTAACTCTAAGATATAACAAATGGAGCTCCTTCATGAAACAGGCAAACAATCATTTTCTGGCCGGCACCATTCTGGCAGCACTGGTAATCATGGCTGTTGGCGGGAACCTTTTACAATCTGTTCTCGCCAGTAATGCGCTCGGGCGCCTGCCCCGTGAAGTTAGACTAGGATGTGAGCTGGGCATCATCATGCCTCATCAGCTGAAAGCCTCAGTACTGGATCGAAGAATAACCTCAGCCGACTTCGCCGATAAACTGGCGTTGGTTATGATGCTTCTCGGCGCCAACGAATCTGAAGATGCCCGAGAACTGACAAAAGCAGGCATTATTGCGGGAAAAATCGGCGCCGGCCGAATGTCGCGCGCAACCACTCTTGAGACGCTGGCAAGAGCCACCATATTCATCGCAGAAAAAGGCCTGATAGAGTTTGAAAACCATGAAGCCAGCGATTATCGCGACTATAGAGTAGCCGACAAATATCTCAAGGCGGTTGCCTGGCTGCAGAGCAAATATGTCGTCAGAGGCTATCCAGACGGATCGCTAGGCAAGAACAAGAACCTCAGCCTGCGTGAGGCGGTTTTCTTTCTGCACAGATTCTATGAAGCAGTATCATCAGAAATGATGAGTCGCAGACCGGCAGAAAAGCTCAGTTTTATCGATATTCCATTGAATCACCCGATTATGCAGCCGATCGAAAATCTCACTCAGGCCGGAACATTTGACAAGCTGATCATGCGCCCCAGTTTCGATGGTGAATCATTCGTCAGCACTTCTGACATGACTGAAATGCTCAATGGAATATTTGCCAGAGCCGGGAAAGAAATCGACGAGATACGCATAAAAACGATCTTTGCCGATAGAGGTGGCGACTCATACAGCTGTCGGCGACACCTGGCGCTCGCTCTTGAATACATACTCGACAGCTTTGCCAAAGAAAAACTCGAAGCAAAAAAAATCGAATACCGTGACATAACCATCGAACAGCCAGAATTTGAGTCTCTTGTCAAACTTGCTGGCTGCGGTCTCTATCTTGGCTATGGCGACGGGCGTTTTGCCGGCAATGAGTCAGTTACCTGGTATGAAACAGTAAGATTGTTTGACGAAGTTCTAAAATTTGCTGCGATCACAACTCCCAGCAGCGACAAAACTGACCGGCTGGCCGTAAAATCAGATATTGAAACGCTAAAAGCATTGCTCAGAGCGAAAAAAGACAAGATCCATCAGATTCTCACCAAAAAGAAGAACTGATCAGACGCGGCTCAAAATCAGGCGTTCCTCTGGCATACAGCTGAACACCAGTTCTTTGCCGGTTGCAAAAGCGATGGCTTCAGCAGCGAATTTAGCTTCGCGCGCACAGATAGAAGAAAACACCTTCTCGACTGAAAAGCTTTCGCCATCTCTTATAAACACTTTTACGACCCAGAGATTGGCTGTGTTGGTGAACAGACATTCTGAATTTCGAGTCAGCTCGACATTGAGGAGTTCATCGAAGTGGCAGGCGGTGGCACGAACCCCGAGAATGCTTGACTCTACAAGGCTGATCCGGCTCTGTGATCTGGTTAAATCGACGCGTTTGCGATAAGTCACCAGCACCAGTCCGGCCAGAATGAATGCCGCCGAGACCGCGAGACAACACATGCAGAATTCAAACAGAGAAAAAAACAGCTTGCCCAGCAGCAATTGAGCAATAATGCCGATTCCAGCAAAAATGAACAATGCGCCAAGCAACACACAGGCCCGCGATGTCCTGAAAGTTATGACATCGCAGCCGTCGTCTTCAACCTTCATGACCTTAAAACTGCTTAGAAACCCCATCTCCAGCTTTCCCCAGGCACATCTTATAATTTTTTATCAACGTGATGCCGATAATAACAAAGAGAAACTCACAGGTCAATGTTTTTTATCGCGCAAAATGGCGTACACTCAGGATTTGCGACTGGCAGTACTTTTTCGGAGTAAAAAAAAATCAATGTACACCCAGATTGGCGCGATTAAAAGATTCCAAGACGGTTTATAAACAGCCTGTATTAACAAATCGGAAACAACGCAACCTCAAGGGCAAAATGTACCAGACAAAACAGACGCCCGACCCCATAAACAGGCCTCAATCAACAGGAATCAACTGTACCCCGAGAGATTTTAAAAACTCGACCTCATCGAGAAGAACGAATCCTGAATTCGAAAGCAAGCGGGCAGTCACGCCTGAACCCGGCAACAGACGGCCGGAGAATGTACCGTCATAAACCTCATCGACGCCACACGATGGGCTACGACTTTTCAGCACCACAAAGTCAGCAGCGTGTAACTCAGCCAGTCGCAGAGTCTCTTCGGCGCCCCTGATAAAGCAGGCCGTCATGTCTTCATCATTACGATTGACAACCTTGCCACAGCCAGCCAGCACGCTTTCAGATGAAGCCTGCAGCTCGCACGGAATCCGCGGCGTGGGCATGCCGCCGAGCTGCTCGGGACAGACGGTGAGAAGCCGGTAACGGGCAAAAAGACTATTCCAGAACGAAGCGTCTGCGGCATAAATCGATGCCGCAGACGCTCTGTAATTACATTTGCATCCTGCCAGACAGGCACTTATCAATATCCGGCTGCCAGGCTCGATGCGTATCAATCAGTCACCTGTCGTTTCAGCCGGTTCACCACTTATCGGCGCCAGCAGTGTCTCGGGGTTTGTCTGACTGCTTTCTTTGGTTTCTGGCTCTTTGACAGCTGGCTTCTCGACTTCTTGCGTTTTTGGCGCCAGATCAGAAACAGCAGGCGCTTGAATTACCGGCGCCTTAACTGGAACAGGCTGCGCTTTTGTTTTATTGGCATTGCCATCACGCAATATGATCGACTTGCTGAGGTCGGCTGACGGAGCAGCACCATTTCTTTGCATAACTCCGGCGCTGCCACTTCTGGGCGAGCTCGACATGACACCCGGCATGCTTTTTTGCATCTGCAGAACCGCCGGTCCGATCAGGAGAACCGAGATGCTGGGGAATATGAAAAATACAAGCGGAACCAGCAATTTTACCGGCAGCTTATTGACGCGCTCTTCGGCCATAATCATTCTCTGGTATCTCATCTGCTCAGCCTGGGCGCGAAGAGTCGGCCCGATTTCGGCGCCAAGGCGCTGAGCCTGAATCAGAGAGCTGACGAAAGAGAAGAAAGACAGAACACGCACACGCTCAGCCATGTCAGCAAGCGCTTCTTCAAGGCTTTTACCGACCTTGGTATCAGCCAGAAACATTTTGAATTCGACAATTATGTCGGTATTTCGCGATTTTTCGACCACCTTGGCGATACCTCCGGTTAGATCGAGGCCTGATTCAATGGCCAGCGAAAGCAGATCGATAATGTAAGGCAATTCGAATTCGATATTCTTCTGGCGCTTTTTTATCAGATGACCGAGATAGATTCTCGGCAACCGGAAGCCAATCGGGCTCAGTAGAATGATCACGACCAGTCCGAACACCAGGCCAAATGCAAATGGATTGACAAAGATGATGAACAAAGCCAGAAAGAAAATCGCAGAAACTTCCATGATGGCAATGTATTCATCAGCTGAAAATTCTGCAGCCTTGTTGGACGCTTCGAGCAGAAATTTAATTTCGGCGCGTAGTTTCTTGAAATAATCTCCAGAAATCGAGCGATTAACCGAAGCAAAAGGAGCCAGAAAAGCTCTTAAAACAGGCCAGCGCAGCTGCCCTCTGGCTCTGGCCTCATTCTTGGCCACGACAGCTTCTTCTGCTTCAGGCAGAATAGAACTGGCCATGCGGTTGATGAACATCAGGCCGATAATCGCAGCAGAGAGCGTAACGATCATAACTGCCTGACCCACCGGATTCTCAAGCATGGGAACAAGATACTGCGGATGAAAAGCGGTTATGATAGCGGCAAGTGCTATCGGAATCGATCCGACCAGATTGCCCGAGAGGCGGGCGTGCGCAGTTCCGGCCACCACCTTGCCCATGATCTTTTTTCGTTCGGCAACGGTCAGAACGATCTGCCGATAGAGGTCTTCCAGATTACCACCGGTCTCCTGCTGAAATATTGTGGCATTCACGGCCAGCTTCAGATCTGGGCTGGGCACTCTGTTGGCAAGATTGGTCAATGCTTCGACCATTGAAACACCGAGACGTCTTTCCTGAACCAGAGTTCTGAACTCGTTACAGATCGGAGGGGGTGTAGCCACAGCGATCAATTCGAATGCCTGGTCAAGATTACGACCCGCCTTGAGACAGGAGCTGATCATCAGCAGAACTTCGATGAGCTGATCCTCGAGATTAGCTCCAGTGACGCTCTGAAGATAGCGTGATCGGCCGGTGGGATCTTTGTCTTTACTGATTTTGCTCGGGTCGAAGCTGATGTCGAGCTGCTCTTCGAGGACAAAGTAGATGCCGATAATACCTCCCAGAATAGCCAGAATCTTAATTACCGGAAGAATTGCCATTATCGTGCTGCCTCCTCATTTTTGGCGGTGGAGCTTTTCATTTTAAACAGATGCGCATGCTGTTCGAGAAAACTGCCAGGGATTGACCTGACAAATTCGGGCAGAACACCGGTTGGAACAAGCTCTCCAACGACGTGTCCATCTTCTCCGATCCACTTTTTCTCGAACTTGAATATCGTCTGGGTCTTGATAATATTGTCTTCCAGGCCGGTCACTTCGACCAGCTCGAGCAGCCTTCGGCTGCCATCAGCCAGACGCCCGTTCTGAACGACAAAATTCACCGAACTGGCAATCTGCTCACGTATAGCCCGCAGAGGCAGATCAACCCCGGCCATGAGCACCATCGTTTCCAGTCTGGCGAGCGCGTCTCTCGGCGTGTTGGCATGAAGAGTCGTCAGCGAGCCATCATGACCGGTGTTCATCGCCTGCAGCATGTCGATAGCCTCCGGGCCACGGCATTCGCCGACGATAATCCGGTCTGGCCGCATGCGCAGAGCGTTGCGCACAAGATCTCTTATCGTAACCTGGTTCTTCGCTTCGGTTCCCTGTTGGCGAGCCTCAAGCCGCCCGAGATTCACCTGTGAGAGCTTGAGTTCTGCTGAATCTTCGATGCAGATAACGCGTTCGCTTGGCAGAATGAAGTTTGAGAGAACGTTCAACAGCGTAGTCTTACCTGAACTTGCGCCGCCGGAAACAATAATGTTTTTCTTGAGATGCACGCAAAGCTTGAGAAATTCTGCGGCGGCGGCCGAGATGCTTTTAAACCGGTAAACAAGGTCTTCCATGCTGATGGGCACCTTGGAGAACTTGCGGATGGTGATCATCGGGCCGGTAAGCGCCAGCGGGGGAATGATTGCATGCACGCGAGAACCATCTGGTAATCTGGCGTCGACATAGGGCGTTCTTTCGTTTACCGTTCTGCCGACCGGTATCAGAATGCGTTCGATGACGGTACGAACATGATCGGAATTGCTGAACTTTCGATCGGTCAGCATCAGTCGACCATTCTTTTCGACAAAAATGCGATCGGGGCCGTTTACCATGATTTCATCGACTTCTTCATCGCGCATAAAATCTTCGAGTGGACCAAGACCGAGAATTTCGTCGATAAGAAATTTTTTAACCTCGACCTCGGCATTATGACCTTTAACTTTTGGCGGTGGTGTTCGTCGCATTGCCTCATCGATCTTGCTTTCGACCTTGGAGCGCAATTCATGGTCAGAAATTCCGAAGTGCTTATCGAGTTCACCGACGACCTCTGATCTGAGCGATCTCTGATAGTCAACCATCTCAGCAGGAATTGTGGCGACCGGGTTATGAGCCTCTTCTGGCATCACGCCGAGCGCAGGCATTATCATGGCGTGTTTTATCACATCCTGTATACTATTGTCGAGGGCATCAGTCGCCCCTTCTTCAGCCAGGTCACCACTCAATGGAATCGCACATTCGCGCTCAAAAAGTCGGCTCTCGCTGCTCTCAGAAATATCTTCCGCGTGATTTCGCAGCCATAGAATCTTTTCCGACATATGATTGCGAGCCGTTGCTTCTTCTCTGAACTTCTGGGCAAAAGCAGGAGAAGGCGGCTGCGAGGTATACACATACATCAGCACATCGGCACGACTGAGCAAAAATACCGGCAATGGCGACATTTTAAAGAGAACGTCTATGACAACATAACCCTCAAGCTCCTCAAAAATTTTGAGAAGGTGCTGAAGAGAATCAGCCAGCTCGTATTCGCTCAAATTGAATCTTGGCTGCAGAGTCTCGCCCGGGCGGTTTCCACAGAACGGAATATAATATACTCCCTGATGTGCTGTAAAAGTCCCGGCAAGGCTCTCGGCCGAAACAGATGCCCAGTTACCCATGTAATATTCAAGAAAGCTGTTCAATACCGGCACCTTATCATCGAGCTGATCGAGAATGCTCGATGGCCGCATAATATTGAACTCGATCAGCGCCACCGGCCTGCCAGTTTTTTTGTGAAGTTCCGAGGCAATTGCAGAGGATATAAAAGTCTTACCTATCCCACCCTGAAAACTAGTAACAACAAAGGTTCGCGCTTTTTTTTGTGATGTTGTCATGTGTCCTCTTTTCTGAAAATCATTCAACCACAATGCATTAAAACTGTCAATCTGTTACAATCCTTAGGCAGTTTATTCGTAAAGGAAGGCAGCATGTCAGATTTTGCCGTAGAGGTCGAAGGTCTCGAAAAGAGTTACGGCCAGACAAAGGTAGTAAAGGGAGTTTCTTTCACTGTAAATTACGGAGAAATTTTCGGTTTTCTTGGGCCCAACGGAGCCGGTAAAACCACAAGCATCCGAATGATGATCGGAGAAATTCCTTTCAATCAGGGCAGGATCAGCATAATGGGACACGCTGTCCCTCAGCAGATAAGCCAGACCCGAACGCTGGTTGGTGTCATACCCGACTACCAGAATCTTTACGACCGCATAACCATCCGACAGAATCTTGAATTCTTCGCAGCATTGAACAGCGTTGACCATTCACGGGTCGACGAAGTACTGGCCGAAGTGTTTCTGGTAGAGCACCAGAACAAAGCCTGCAAAGATCTGAGTCGGGGCCTGCGGCAACGAGCTCTGATCGCAAGAGGACTGCTGCACAAGCCTCGGCTCTTTTTTCTTGATGAACCCACCTCAGCTCTCGACCCGCACTCGGCCCGACTGATCCGAGAACTGGTGTTAAAACTCAAAAATAATGGTACTACAGTATTTCTAACCACACATTATATGGAAGAAGCCGATCAGCTGTGCGATCGACTGGCCATCATGAATTCTGGAGAGATTGTGGCCTGCGACAGCCCTGAGAATCTCAAAAAAAATTACGGCCGGAAAGCCGTTAAAATTGAATTCATCGAGCATGACAAGCTGCAGTCTGCCGACTATTCTCTCGAAGAATCACAAGATCTTGCAACCGTAGCGGACATCATCTCTACAGGCAGAATCAGCAAAATTCATTCGCAGGAAGCGACTCTGGAGGAAGTCTTCATGAAAGTTACCGGAGCCCGCTGGAAATCAGGTTCGGAGGAAGGCGAAGCATGAATCCCAGAGCGATAATTGCCATTCTCCGCAAAGATCTTCTCGACAGCATGCGTAACTATCAGATCGTATTGATGGTAATGACACCAATCATTCTCTCTTTGCTGTTCACCAACGTAATGAGTGGCAGCAAAACTGCCGCAGCACTACCGGAAATCGGGGTTATCAGCAGCCCTCAACAGCCGTTGATCGAATCTCTTGTCGGCAAGGGCCTCAGCAAAAAGATTACCTTTTATCAGGATCGCCACGATCTTGAATCAGCGATTCTCGAAGGCAGAGTTCGCTTCGGCATAATATTGCCGGAAATCATTTCGAACCGTTCCGGCAAAGGACAACCGGTTACCCTCCTTTATCCACCGCATATTCCGGACTTCGGCGTCGAAACGCTTAAAAGTGTGTTCGAGGCAGAAATTCGTTCGCAGCTGGCAATGACACCACCGCCACTTCCCTTTGAATTCAAGGTCGAAGCGGTCGCCGGAACTACCAGCAACGCTAATGCCATGGCTGACAGCATGTTTCCCATGTTGATCGTGATGGCCATGGGCATGGTCGGGTTTCTTGCTCTGCCAATGGCAATCGTCGAAGAGCGCGAAAAGGGCACACTCAACGCAATTTTTCTTACACCGATAAGAACAGGCGAATTCATTGCCGGCAAATCATTGTTCAGCCTTTTCCTGTCACTTGCGACCATATTCGTGATGCTCAGTGTCAACAGCAAGTGGAGCGACAACAGCGCATATCTTATTCTGATCGTATTTTCCGGCACCCTGATGACGATCTTTACCGGGCTGATCATCGCGAACTTTGCCAAAACCCAGGCTGCGGTAAATGCAATCGGAACGACGCTGTTTCTGTTTTTTCAGATGATACCCAGCCTGCAGCATTCGAGCGATATCGTGCGCAGTGTAGCTCCGTTCGTCCCATCAACCTATATTTTTTCAGGATTACGCAAAGCGATGTTTCTAGACCTTTCAAAAGTGACGATAAATGACGATATATTGACTATAATCATTCTTACTACGGTTGCGTATCTGGTGGCTCATGGTGTATACAGATTTAAAAAGGCAGACAAATAAATCTGACTTGCATTTGTGCACAGAATACAGTAACGTCAGAACTTGATATCGAGAAACCCGGATAAATATAGTGAAAAACCTGGCTTTTGATGAAATTGTGAGAAATCTGCTTGTCTATCTCAAGGGACAAGTTCCTTCGCTCAGTTCGAAAGACTCCAGAGATGATGTTCTGCGACAGGTGCAGAGCATGACCTTTTCCCTCAGGTCAACGATCGTGCAGCTCGAAGGTGCCGCCTTTCAGGATCCGCGCAATACCGAAGACTACATGAAACTCGAGCGCGAAATCGAGTCCTTGAAAGCGACAAACGCTAAACTCGAAGAATCGCTTTTCCTGGAGATGAACAAGACTTCAGATACCAGCGAAAAGTTTCTCAACTATCAGGAAGAGCTGGTAAAGAAGCAGAAAACTGAAACGGCTCTGATCGATCAGATCGAAAGTCTGAAAAAAGAGATCGAAGAATTGCAGAATCGTCCGGTACCGGTAATAACTGAAAGTACCGTCGATGAATCTGTTTACGAAGATCTCAAAGCCGATGTCGCCGACCTTGAGGCACGCCTGGCAAAAAGTGAAGAAACCATAAATCAGCTCCGCCAGGCGCTGCAGAACAAAGAAATTGAGCTGAGCAAAAGCAAAGAAGCTCTGATGGAAGCCATGAAAATGGACAAATCAGAGATCGACTCACTCAAAAATCAGCTGGCAGAAATCTCTGCTGCCCGCAACGAAAACTCGATTCTCAGAACCAGGGTGAGCGAGCTTGAGGCTGAGCTCAGCAAACTGCCTTCGGCAGACGTATACCGCAACAATATGGCGGCGAGTGAAGCAAAGATCAGCTATTTAGAAAAAGCGCAACTTGAAGCACAGGTTGAAGCCAAACGTCTGCGCGACGCGCTTGCCAGCGCCAACCCCGAAGAAAACATAAGAGAAAAAGAAACCCTGCAACAAAGAATAGTGGATCTTGAAGCCACATTGCGCAGCGTTATCAAAGCACGAGATACAAATGCCAAGGCCGAGCGCTTTTCATTTGCTCCCGAAGAATGCGTATACCTCTTCGAAACTCTTTCTACGACAGCAAACAGACTGGCACAGAGCCCAGAAAACCGTGATGTATATTCACGCGCCCGCGATTCGATTGCTATTCTCGAAAAGTCGAATGCAATTCAACGCATTCAGACAATCGGAGAAACTTTTGATGGCAAGGTGCACAAGGCGGCAAAATCTTTCAAAAACGATTTTCTGCCCGATAACATCATAATCAAAGAAGATGGCCCTGGCTTCGTATCGGGCAACCGCCTGATTCAGAAGGCTGTAGTCTGGGTTGGCAAATCGGTTTTCAACTGTACCGAATGCTTCAACACCTGTCGACCCCATGAGTATTTCTGCCCAAAATGCGGCCTTGAGCTGACAGCTCCAGATGGCACCAGCAAACGCGACATGCCTCCCCACCCGACTGAACTCGAACCGAACATAATTCTGCTCGACAAACTGATCGACCAGGGCAACCTCAAGGCGGCAAGCGGCCTGCTGGCTTACATTTCACGCGAATACCCCGGAAACGTTGAACTGGCGAAACGGCAAGCCTTGATCAGCAGCGCCGAAAGAACGTTCATAAGCCTGGACAATTAAATGACAGACGAGCTCACAGACAAACGCAGTTTTATCGAAAAAGTCGAGCAGGAATTCGACTGGAACCTTATCATGCTCGTTTCCATCTGGATATTTCTGCTGACAACTTTTTTTCTGATCTTCATCAGCTGACGCTTTAAGATCGCTCGATTTTCTGTCGCCTTTAAGGTCGCTGGTCGTAAAACCAGAGTTTGAGAGCACCAGAAGGACTGGTTACCGTAATATTGGTCGAAGCCGCGCCAGTGCTGGTTCGCTCAAAGCAGCGCAAAGCGTTGGCGCCAAGCGAAACGCTAAGATTGGAAGTAGACAGAATCTGCGCGACAAAACCCGGTAATGTCACGCCACTGTAAGAACCACGCAGATTGAGGCCCGGCAGCCCATAGTCCTTGCCGTCAGTCGACTGATAGCGATTCAGATAAAGGCTCAGCCCCCATTTTGCCAGAGTAATATCAAAAGCCTCGCCGGTAACAGCAGCAACGTTGTCCATTCCTGTTCTCGAAGAACTTACTAGTGCTCTGGTGATTTCCCGGTAGGTAGTGCCATAACGGTTCTCCTGAGCCAGAAACCTGATGAACAGGTATGACAGACCATAGCTGTCAAGCCCCTCCCAGTTTGTTAAAGAAAGGTTCGAAAACTTCTCCTGAGAGAGCTTGATCAGCCTTGCAGTGTTGTCATCTCCCTGTAAGATTCCATATCCGCAAACTTCTTCGGCAAACTTCGACATGCCCTCGTTCAGCCAGGTAGCTTCGAGACTACCGCCGGCGAGACGTTTCTGCCAGTAATTGACCATGTGCTGAAACTCATGGGCCATTGTTCCGTAGAGCGTGATATCACGATCTTCAGAGTATTTTACATAAAGTATCTTACGGCCATTGCTTTCTCTCAGCTGAATATCAGAGGAATTGCGGGCAGCCAGATCCACGCCGTAAAAGATTCCCAGAATACCTTCAGCCATCGAGTCGGTCAGCAGTATGGTCAGACGGCTTTCGCCATCGGGGCCCTGTGCCGGTTCCTGCCCGAAATAATCTCTGATTCTTGGCTGAATCACATCTTCAAAGCGCCTGCGGACATCGGCAATTTTGGTAGTTGAAGGATTCGCAACTGCATCGTCGACATAGATCGCCGTTTTGTCGGTCAGACCAAGGCAGGTAGCGCTGATGACGTTATTGGGATAAGCCGTATTTGTGGCAACCGAACCATAAGACGGAATATAAAAGCTTTCACTGACTCCCACCTGAGGCGATGCCAGCGGCATCGGTTCTGCTGAGGCACTCAAAGAAAATGTTTCGCCGCTTCTTTCAGCAGCATAGCGTTCAAATTCGCGGAAGGCGGAGGCCGGGTCGGTTATTCGCACCTGTCCCTGCATGCTGGCGCTGACAGTAAAATTTGAACTGTTGGGCGAAGCTACGGCAAGCGCGTATGCTTTGGCCCCTGAATTAAGCCCAGGCACTTGTGATGTAACTGTTTCATTGACATTGGCATATACCGGAAAGCCACTGGAACGATGACCACTGGGCACCGGCACCGGAGTCGCCACCGCAAACCTGTATACAGAGCCGTTCGTCATCAGATTGTTGCCCAAATCTCTGACCGTGTTGCTGGCAATGATCAGCTGATTGTAGCTGCCTGAACGCCAGGGCGCTGACGGCATGAAACGCAGCGTCACATCATCTTCCCAACTCAAGATACCGCCAACAGCTGGCAAAAGAGTAACCGCCTGGCTCGCTGAGCTCTTGTTAACCGGTTCACTGAATATGATTTTTATAATTTCTGTTTGCCCGACGTCAACGGCCCCATCAGCAGGAGTTACACTTAAGATAGACGGGGGGGTCTGATCGCTGGTCGATCTGACAAAAAACGAATAAACCTGCGACGGTGAGCTTCTGTCCTGATTATCCCGCGCGATGACCTGCCAGTAATAGCGTGCGCCCATGTTCAGATCAACAGCTGGAGTCCAGCGTTCTTCGCTCAGATTGGCCGCAGCCATCTGCTGCGGTGGTGACACGGTGTCGAGATACAGGTCATATACCACCGCGTCATCTTCCGGATCACCGCCACTCCATGAAAATACCGGCCTGAGAGCCACATCTGCCGCCCCGTTGGCGGGAGTTATTACTATCGGCACATAGGGTGGCAAATTTGCTTTTGCCGCAGTCGTAAACGACCATACCGTTGAATTTTCGTTGGTCAGACCGCGGCTGTCACGCGCAACTACCTGCCAGTAATAGGTACTGAGATAGTCATACGGCTGCGTCGACAGATATGACGCTCCAACCAGATCAGATACAATTTTCGTTAACGGAAACTCTTTGCCGACGAAAAGATCATACATTATCTGATCGCCATCAGGATCGTTTGAACTCCATTGCAGCTGAACATTAACCGGAACATTCACAGCACCGCTCGCCGGATAGACCACAACCGGGTCAGACGGAGGCTGATTTGGCGGTGCATAGGTAGTAAATCGCCAGACCGGGCCTGGAGTTTCGCGGCCGCGGTTGTCTGCGGCGATAACCTGCCAGTAATGGGTTGTACCGAGAGCCAGCCCGATCATTTCATGGCTGGTGTTTCGAGTGCTGGTGATCAGCTCGAGTTGCGTCGGATCAGACGCGAGATAAAATGAATAAGTAACCGTGTCTTCGGGGTCAGGGTCGCCACCGGTCCAGGTGAAACGCAAAGATGGCAGCTGATCTATCGCGAGGTCTTCGGGAACCGGGTTCTTTGGCTGATATGGCGACGCGTTATCGCCAACCCCTGTTGTAAACTGCCAGATAGCGGGGTCTGCCGAAACTGCGTCATAAATATCACGACTGACCACTTTCCAGAAATACACCTGATTACGAGTGAGACCGGTTATTCGGTAGCTGCTGTCGGTCAGGTTGCTGGCAACTACTCTGAGATCGGCTCCCTGCGTAGCAAGCAGCAGGTCATAGATTAACGGATCGTTATCAGGGTCTTTGCCGGTCCAACGGAATACGATGTCATTGCCAAGATCTGTTGCCAGATTGGCGGGAAAAGGATCAGTGGCTGCCAGCGGCACCTGATTGCGAGGATTTGGCGGCAGACTGCTGCCCGAAAGAACGGTGAGATCGAGAATGGCCATTCCCTCTGCATTTTTGCTGTCCTTGCCGATCAGCGTGATCTGCACGGTTCCGGTGCTGGCAGGGGCTGTATAAATTACGCTGCTGCCGGCATCATACGAAAACGTGCCGCGTGTCGCCCGCCAGTTATAGGTAATGTAATCGCCATCAGCATCGAAACCGGCCGCGAATAATGTTACGCTTTCATTCGTCTTGACGCTTGAAAAGGCCTGTTCGATTTCGACAACCGGAGCCTGGTTACGTTCGGTTGAGCTGAGAGGCGTCAGCCTGATACGGAGCTGAGCATTTCGCTTTGGCTGAAAGCCCGGATGAATAACCGATTCCAGATAGCCGGCCGCCACGATGCGCATTGGCCAGAACCCGACCGGCAGCGGCCCGATTTCGACATCACCAGAGGCTGAAGTCAGATAGTCGGTACCCCATACGGTCAGTTTTGCACCTGCAACTGGATTGTTGGTTATCAGATCGGTGATGCGTAGATGCAGTCGATATGGTGCAACTGCCAGTGGCATCGCCTGCGACATCACCTGGGTTTCGAATTCACCGGTCAGATTGACCTGGTCTGAACGATGCTTATAAGACGTAGTGCCCGAAACCGTCTGAGCAATAACATGGTATCTGCCCACCGGCAGATTTTTTATGACGAATTTTCCCTGGCTGTCGACAGTTGTTGTGAATTCAGGCTTCTCTTCAATATATACTCTGGTGCCTTCAACTGAAAGCAGCGAGAAAGCGACGGATTCGTGTAACGAAGTCCCGGCAACCGGCGCCAGCACCTGACCACTCAGGTTTGAAACGACAGTAACCTGACCGGGTTTGGCCCAATCAGAAAGGCCTCCATCACCGCCGCCGCAACCGACAGCGAGCATCAGCACGAATGCTGAGATTGCCAGATAAACCGCAATACGACGGTAGTTGATCAGATACATCGATATTCCTGATGTTATATTTCAGCTCGACCTATCGGCAGCAATCTGAAATCAGATAATATCTGAGCAGAAATAGTCAGGAAAAACTCGCTTTATTCTAGCTGGCGTTACGCTTCGCTGTCGTGATTTTTTCGATGTTGTCTTCGTGCGCATCACGCTGTTTGGCAAAACTGACTTTGGTTTCGGCAAGATCGCGCAGATCCTTGGCGGCAGTGTATTTTTTAACGCTTTCTTCGCCGCCTTTTTCGTCGCGCCAGCTGAGATCGACTTTTTGCAGGTTAGAATAGATAGTTGTAGCTTTTTCCTGTCTGATTGCAAATTCTTCATCAGACTCGGTAAAAGTTTCGGTACTGCCATCAGAGGTTGTGATAACGCCCTTCTGCAGGCTTGATGGGTTATAAGAATCAACCATGCTGACGTATTCAGGGTCACCCTCCTGTTTGCCGGCATCATAAGCTTCTTTCATGCTGTAATCGCGCATTTTGATATCGTATGCTTCTTTGAGATCCTGATATTCTTTGGTGTTCTTGTCCATACCGGCAATATTCACTCCGGCCCCAGAAAACGAATTGGTGAGATGCTCGGTTTCATACTGTTCGATGGTTGCATCGATATCTGCCAGGTCTTTCTCGAGATCTGCCACTTCTGTGTGATTCTTCAGATTGTCCTGCAGCTTGGTGACTTCGGTCGGCGCCCGGCCGATCCACAGTGTATACCAGGTCCTGTCACCACGGGTATCAATGCCTTTGATCGACTCATCTACCTGGTCCAGCTTATTCTCAACTTCTGTAAGCGAAGCGTTTTCCTTTGTCAGAAGATTTTCGAGCTGCTGTACAGTCAGTTTTGCAAGTTCCTCTGGATCCATACTCTGAGCAAACATCTGATCGTAATCAAATTCTTCATCGAGAATCTTGGCGCCATCTTCTTTTGCCAGCTGAGCCATCGAAAGAAAGCGGTTCTTGTTGATCAGTCGATAATACTCTTCGATCATGAACACCGAAACCCGCTCGGTGTGGCTGGCAATCTGAATTGTTCCGGGAATCTTGCGGCTGCCAACCATGGTAATGTCCATGCGCGCCGCCCAGCCTTCGTCGTAATTGATCTGTCCGCCGGCAGCGGCTTCGTCCCCCGGGCCTTCCGGGCGGGAAAATGCAATCGAATCGACGTGCCGCGCAATCGTGCGGTTAGCGCCGGCGACTGACCGCGTCAAAAACGGCTTGCGAAACTCATATACGACACTCTCGAAGCGGTCGAAAGCCAGCTTTTCCTGATCGCCCTCTCCGGTGACCATATAGCGGTCGAATCTTATCACCGCGCTGTTGCCGCCTTCAGCGGAATTCACTTCAAGGCTGTCGGCCTTAACCGCCTTGAAATCCTGAGCCATGACTTTTAACGCGTTTCTGACTTCACTGGCAAGAGTCTGCTGAGTTGCAGCCCTGGATACCTTACGCTGCGAGGTATTGAAAATCTGAAAGGTGCCGCCAAGAACCAGACTGGCCAGAAATATACCGACCATCACTTCGACCAGCGTCATTGCGCGTCTTTTCATATACTCGTCCTCCCCTTACATGTAACAGTCAGGGTTGCGAATCGCATTGCCCAGGCGCAGCTGGCGATTGTTGTCGCCCTCTGTCGTGCCATCGCCCTCTTTCCAGGTTGCGTTTACGTTAATCCAGACCTCACTGATGCGATTGTCCGGCAGCTTTTTTACCGTAAGCTCAGCTTCTACCTTCAGGCTTTTGAGTTCCTGACTGAACTCTTCGATAGCTTCAAGTGTCTTGGGATAGTAGTTCTGATTGACGATAAACTTTTCGCCAGAACCCATTTCCTGATAGTCCTTGAGATAAATCTTGAATGGAACATGCTTGCATTCTTCGATCAGGCGCTGCGCCAGCCGCGCAACTTTCGAATAGTTGTTGATTTTGACGGTTGATTTGCCACCATACTGAACAAGCCTGAACAGTGGAATAAACGCGATAGCGAAAATAAACACGCCGATCATTATCTCAAGCATTGACAGACCTGTTCGCTTTTTCATCATCTACTCCTACTGCGCTCTGATACTGGCATAACCAGGGGCAAGTGATACGATATATCTCTCAGGATCGTAAACACCATAAGACGGGTGCAGCGAGGTCATCGAACTGCGGGTTTTGTAGGCAGTATATTCAATGCGGATATCGCCCTGAGCCGGAGCTTTCGAGAACTTATTGGTCACCCAGTTGCCAATGATTCGGAGGCTTCTGCCTGGACTTATGGCAAGACCTTTATCTGTATATAATGAGCCTTCAAACTCGATGTTATCTGGTCCGCTTTCAATAATGACACCACCCTGCCGACAGATCAGCGAGAAAACGGTTCGCGGGGTTCCGGCCGCGCGTTCCTCCTGGCCTGTGTAAGGATCCTTTATGTGGCCTGCTATCATAATATTTCCGCCAACCACAATGCCACCGCGACCGGTTACGTAGAAGGTATCAGCTGGCATTTCTGCAACACCAGGTGCCGGCAGTGTTATTGAATCGGCGATGTAAGTGATACCGTTCAGGTTGAGGCACTTCTGCCCGTTCTCGTCTTTCAGTCGATTCGGAATATCGTCGTAGAAGTCCTGTGCGGTCGGATAGTAATAAACCGCTTTCTTGGCATATTGTTCTGACGAATAGAGATTCGGCGGCGCGTTTTCCATAAAAGCCGGGTTGTAAGAATTGGTATAGACGTCAACTTCGCCACTTTCATTCTTGGGCGACTTTAAAGGCGCCAGATTGAAACCGTATTTGTCGGCCACATCATGCGTATGCCAGAGCGGAAATGGTATCGGAAGAATCATGAAGCCCCATGGCGTCGGGATCTGATTGCCTAATGGAATTGGCCCCGGAGGGTAAGAAACCATGGAGAAATGCCATTGACGATAATTTTTGAGAATGTAACCCTCGATTTCACGGGTAAGCGTCGGGAAAAGAGCAGAATCTCCGAATAGATGAGTTACTGTGCGACTTGGCGTCGGAAACGGCACACGATAGTAACGATAGCCAACGCCGGCCATCGGCCATTCCCACTTTGCCATGGGATCTTTGATCTTCACCGGGCCGAGACTACCACCGAGAACGTCGGCGCCGAGAAAATGCAATGGCAGCTGAAACATGCTGATCCCGAAATCGGTTTTGTTCGGTGCAATATTTACTTTGAGAGCACTGGAAACAGCTGATTTCAAGAAGTTGCTGACAGCCCCGATAACCGCATCCTTACCTGCGTTCATTGCCGTTTTCGGGTTTTCGGTTGCAGGCTCTGCCGGTGCAGATGTTCCAGGCTCACTCGAAGTCGTGGTAGTCGATGAGGTGCTGCCGCCAACCGGAGCCTCACCTTTGGCAGAGTCTGGAACCGGCGTTTTGGGCTCAGTATAGGCAATCTGCTTGTTCGACATCTGAGTGTATCTGTCACCTTTGGCAAGAACACCTTTAACGTTATTGTTCAGCATCATCAGCCATTCAGCGCCGCGCGCGGTTCGCTTGAGCCATGAGTCGCCCTGGTAATTCATCGGCCCGGCAGGGTTGCCGACAAAAGCCACATTGACATCCATCGGTTTGGTGCCATTAACCCTGATCAGACCAGGATATTCGCGCTTCTCAGTCTCGGTTGGATTACTGGTAATCACGCTGTAGTTGGCAAAATTGTTAACGGTCAGATCACCACCAATATCGTTGAATACAAGATACTCGTCATGCAGATTGGCGACGAAAAAGCTGTACATTGGCGCCACCGGCTCGACATCAGCACACTTGAATTCTTTGGTAGCGTAAATGGTCTTGGTGACTTTTTCCTGGGTCGGGAAAATTATCGTGCCTTTTGATTCGATGTTGAACATGCCATATTTTTCGACATGCCTGTCGGCAGCAAGCTCAGATGGCAGCGAAAGTCCTGATTTATCAGTCAACAGCGGAAAGATATTCTTATCGAGGGCAATTTCATAAGGGTAAATACTGTCAGGCAGAACTTCTGACAGAAGTTTATGAATCGAAGTCCATTCCAGCAGCTGCTGCATCGCAGTGAAATTACACCACTCGGCAAACTGGCCGAGAACACTGACAATTTCGACACTGAAAATTGTGATTCCGCCAACGCCAAAGTTCAGCTCGAACTGCAGCCACTTGAGAGAATTCGGAAGCGCCAGAGTCAGAGCAACAAAACCTTGATTGCTGAAAAATTCTTTCACACCGCTGTGACAGTTCCAGGGTATCTGCACGCCAGGCACCTTGTATGACGCCTCTTCGGGAGCTATTGAATAAGCTTTGTCGAGCTCGATACTGACTTCGATTTCAAAATCAGACTGCTCACCGGCCATGTATCTGACCAGCTGAGTCAGCTCATCGCCATTGGGGCCTTCAAGATCTGCTTTTGTCAGAATCAGCTTTTTCGATAATCCACCCGGATCGAGTTCTTTGTCGCTACCGATGCCTGAGTTGAAAACGCCAGACTTCGCCTGCATTGGTGCGCGAATCCAGGCGGCAATATGGTTAGCATCCTTGAACTTTTCGGGGTCGTTCAGTTGCTGCTGGATAATACCGAGCGCACGCTCAAGACCGGCTTCAGCCAGACACTGCGCCTGCGTGCTGATATGAGTTCGCTCGGTCTGGTGCTTTTCCTGAACGGTAGTGTTCATAAAAAACACCGCCATCACAGCCAGAACCGCCAGAATCCCGACAATCGTCAAAAATACGTTTCCTCTTCTGGCCATATTACCCTCCTAGCGTCTCGATGACGGAAAGTTCTTGAGATAGCCGAGAGTATCGTCAAGAACGCTGTCTACAGTCGCAACACCTTCGGCGCCATTCTGCTTGATGACTTCCTGAATGTGGTTGCGCACCACCGGATCGACTCTCACCTTGGAAAAATCCATCAGCATCTTGTTCATCGCCAGATAACCGGCCTTAACATTTTTGGCGGTGAATCCCTTGATCTTAAGACTTTCGAGCAGATCGAGATAACGCATAAATTCTTTGCGTAAAGCCTGAATATCGCCTTTTTCATCATAAATGGTGCAAAGATTGCCGCTCGCCATGAATCGTAAAAATTCGTTCTCACTCTCAGTTTTGAGTATTTCTTCGCATATCGCCCGGGCTTCATCAAGACGCCCCTGTGCGATCAAGGCATTCGAGGTTCTGATTTCGGTGTTCATTTCGGCCTCGTAATACTTGCGCTGGGAAGGCGGCAAGGCGGCAATCTGTGGTGGAATGTAGGCTTTTGCCTTGCTGATGCGGTCAAAAGCCTGCGCCCATTCCTTTTCAGGCGAAACACGCGCAGCTGCAGTCTTTGCCGAAGCGCCCTTGCTGGCAGGATGTTGAGATGCCGTGCGCTGAAAAGAAAACGCCGACTTGCTCATGCCAAGGCGGTCGCGCGTTGAGGTTATCACGTCTTTTTTGCCTGTTCCGGCAACGGTATAGAGCAGAAACAAAATTGGGATGATCAGCAGAATGATGCCGACCACCAGAATTCTCATATCGCCCAGATCAACTTTTTTTATCAGGCTCTTAGGTTCATTGCTCTCTGTCATGATTCTTCCCTGAGGTATTGTATTTATATTCAGTTTATATTTTATCGCGTCAGCATGCAACTAAAGACGGCCTGAAGTATTACCTCAGCCATCAGTAATTTTGTGTTCAAGTATTCTATCTATACTACTTACGTCAGAGCAAAATAGTTTCGTTGCATTTATCAATGAGAAACCAATAAAAAAACTTTTCCTGCAAAACAATGTATATTAGTATGAATTGAAGCTCGTCACATTACAGCCTACGCCTTCATCTAACTGACGCTCTGATACACCACATGATAAAGCCTGACGACTTCCTGCATAAAATCCTTTCAACCGAAGGAGAACAGGCAACAGTGGACAAGGCATTCAGGTTCGTTTTTCTGGTTTTAATTCTCGGGCTGTCCTGTAGCATGCCGGCATATGCCACCGGTCCGTCAATGGACGTCTTCGACACTGAAGACGCGCCATCCGACCGGCAACCAGCTGAGCCTGCCACCGATGAAGAATCACCGGGCACCAGTCATGATGCGGCTCAACCTGGAGATGAGGCTCCGTCTGATGCTGCAGTGCAAAAGCCGCGTTTCCCTATCTGGGGCGTAATCGACAACCCGGTTAAAGACAAGGCGAACATCCGCGAAGGCGCCTGGTCAGAACGGGACAAGGTGGGAAGAGTACAAAACGGCGTAAAAGTGGAGATTCTCGGCGAAAGCAAAGGCTGGTACAAAGTCAAAGTTGGTTCGACAACCGGCTGGATCCGTAAAAAGAAGATAAACACCGGCGAAAACGCCAAAGTTGAACAGAAGCCTTTTCAGGGGCAGGTCTCTACAAGCCTTGGATCAGGGCTGACGGTGAGAAGCGCGCCCGGTGGCGACAGTGTCGGCAGACTGAAAGCCGGACAGAAGCTTGAACTGCTTGGCCGTGACGGCCGCTGGTTCATGATCAGATACAAAGGCAAAATTGCCTATGTTCCAAAAGACTCGATCGACAGGGATCTTGGCTCTACCAGGGGTAAAACCCGCGACACTTCGGGCGATCTGCCCGCCTCGATCGCTGAACGCGGCAAAAAGCTGTTGGGATGGCTGGAACAGGCCGGGTTCAAGGGCGATGCCCTGCATGTCGCCTGGGCGGTCGGCATGCGCGAATCATGCGGCGATCCGGCACTTGGCCCGGGGCACCCGGATTTCAACGGCTGTGACTACGGCCTTTTCCAGTTCAACAAGCCATCATGGGGCAACGAAGACTGGTGGGACGACAAAAAACTGCTCGACCCCGTGTACAATGCCCGAATTCTATATAAAATGACCAGAGGCGGCACCTACTGGAAACCCTGGGGGCTGACTGCCGACGGAAAGGCAATGGACGCCTCCTGTTTACCCGATGTGGAGCAAAGAGAAGCAGCAGGAATGGATCTGGAACAACTACAAGAAATACTTCGACATGTTTCCACAATTGTCTGCTGCAAAAACTGACTCAAACGAGAAGAAGACCGGGAAAGACAAGGACAGAGCCTCCCCGGGCTCAGACAAAGGAAAAGACAGCCGTGGGGTTCTCAAAGTTCCCGAGCGCAAACAGGGCGTTCCCGAGAACTATCCTCTCGGCGGCTCTGTCTGTGGGCCGACATCTCTTGCCATGTGCCTTGAATACTACGGCCTGAAAAAAGCAACTCTCGATGTCGGCGTAAAAATGGGCGCAGTCAACTCTGCCAAAAATACGTTTCTGGGCACCGACCCCTTCAAGATTCTGGCGGCAGCAAAGGCCTACGGCTTCAACGGCAGCGAATACAACGACTCCGGCAGCGTCGACTGGCTGAAAAAAATGACCGAAAAGGGGTTTCCGGTCGTATTCAATGCGGTGACCAGCGAATGGCCTGGTGGACACTATATGGTCTGCACCGGGGTAAAAGGTAATACTGTCTATTTCAACGACCCGGCAATCGGCACCGAGCGGACTTACAGCATTTCCCAGGTGAAAGCCATCTGGAAAATGAACCGGGCCATAGTTATCAAAAAGTGAAGGTGAAACTGATGAATCTACCTGATAATATCTGCCTCTCGACAGTTAAAGATTGCAGAAAGAACGTCATGCACAGATTGTCATATATTCTGTTAATGACTGTGATCATGGTTTCAATATCGGCTGTTGCGCCCATTCTGGCAGAAGAGCGCCCGGGCACGGACTCCGATATGCTCCCTCCTGAAACAGCGAGCAGCGATGCCGCAGGCACTTCTGTCTGCCCCGGCGGTTTCAAGGCTGTCCCGGCATTCTCGTTAACGCTGGGCGACGATAAACCCGAAGCTGTCGGCACAGCCACCGATGAAGCTAAAATCATCAACTATGACAGGTTCTGGTTCCCTGCCTCATTTCAGGTGTTTGAACAGGAGAACCTCGTCCTGATACTTGATTCTAACCGAAACCGTATTGCGCGTTTCACGATCGACGGCAGCTATAAGGGAGAAACCCCGCTGCCATTCGATGAGCACCCCATAGACATGGCCTTTTTTCCGGCGAAAAACCAACTCTTCGTGATTTTTCAGAGCAGCAACAAAATCGGCTCAATCAACTTTGAACCCGGCCAGACCTGGAAAATAACTGACAAAAGGCTCCTCAAATGCGAAATCCCCGGCAATCTCCAGAAAATCTGGCCGGCGTCGCCACCCGACAGCGCCGACACAGCCTGCCATATGATGGTGTCTGACGTAGAAGGCCTGAACATTGTCGTCGAAGTCGCGCAGAATGGCGACAGCGATCGAATTCTCGGTCGCCATGAAGATCACGGCAGCGCTGCCACGCTGCCATTTACCGGCGCGATACTCGACCTTTCCCGCATCGACGCGGGCGCTTTCAACAATCCGACCGAAGACGCGCCACTGCCAGGTTTTCCGACCGGGCAGTCTGCCCGCAACATCGAACTGCGCAATGCCATGACCGGCGAACTTGAATCGCTTCCCATCGAAGAGGGCATGCTTCCCGAACAGGAGGCTGTGGCAAAGAACGAGGAAGCAGTCGTCAGCTGCCGCGACCTGCGCCCGGTCGGCGGCGACCGCAAAGGCAATATCTATCTTGAAGCACAGATGGGTATCGGCGACGACGCTATAACCGAAAACTGGATATATAGACTTGCTCCCGGCGGCATGTTCATCGAGCGCGGCCGACTGCCGATAGCGCCGGAAATGCTGACCAACCGCCATCTCGTCATCGACGCCAGCGGCGCCGCATGGTATATGCGCAAGAATCAGTCCGCCGGGAAAGTGGAATTCTTCAGGGTGGTGCCGGATGAGAGTGATTGAACGGAGCCGGCTGCTGCCGGCCGCCCTTGCATTCATGCTGGTTTTCAGCCTGATCGCCGGCGACGCTCTGGCATATCAGTATGTTGTAAAGCCCGGTGACACATTGTCTTCGATCGTTCAGCGCCTGTTTGGTAACACCAAATACTGGGCAGACCTGCAGCTTTACAACGGTATTGACAATGCCAACCTGATCCGCCCCGGAGAGATCATCGAAATCCCTTCCCGGGCTGTAATACGCGACATCAACAAAGCGGATTCGCTGGCAGAAAAGCTTCGCATCATCGCCGTCGCAAAGCAGAACGACGGCGACTATCCGCCCGACCCTGATTCGGCGGCAGCAGAAGAGCGGCCGGCCAGAGACCGGAAAAACCCGAGGAATGTAAATTATAACACTCAGGAATTCATCAGCCCCTGATCAGCCGGCACTCACCAGCAGGCGGGGTTCGGCCATTCTTCTCGTCATCGCGGCAATAGCCCTGATGTTGATTTTCGGCCTGAATTTTCACATGCTCATGCAGAACCGGGCAAGAATGGTGAGCATGCAGATCACCGATGAAATCGCCACGACCGTCGCCGAAACCTGCCTCGACCTGACATCGCAGCTCCTCAAGGAAGCTCTGCGAGACCACAGAAATTCACTTTTTCAGACTCTGACGGCGGACTGGCAGGATTTTAATGGCCGCAGTGAATTCGAAAGGGAGATAGTCCTCGAAACCAGTGAAGGACGGCTGAAGATAACCGACCTTTTCCGCCCACTGCTCGAAAAGTTTGCGAGACCTTACGGCGGTCTCGACAAATTCAAAATCTCTGCCAAGATCGGCTGCTCGCCACAGCATTTCCACAAATTCATCGGAAAATTCGAAGACCAGCGCAGGGAAAAGCACGGCCTGCTCCAGGTCATTCTCGAAGTCGAATATCAGGGCAGAAAAAAGAGCATGTCGGTCTGGCATGAAATTCGCGCTCTGTCAGCGCGGCCTGAAATACTCAGGCGCTTCACGCTTTTTGTCGGCGACGCCAGGCATGGCAAGGCTCCCGATCGCTTCAATCTCGTCAGCAGCAATTCAGCAGGTGAGCTCGAACCTTCGTCAGCAATCCCGGTAACCTTTGACACCAACTGGTCGAGTCGTAACTGGCGGACAGAGATCAAGGGCGCCGATGACAACGAAAAGCTCGCGAAATTCCGTGATTTTGTCTATAACCGGCAGGGCTGGTTTTACCTCGGTGGCGGCGACATCACTCTGAACCTCATGCACAGCGAAAATGACGCCGGATATTCCGAAGACTTTCATTTTTACCGCAACCCGGGTGAACCCGCCGGACGCGTATACAAGGATCCTGAGGTTGAAAGTGCCGCGCAGCAGCCTGCCGCTGCGTTTCACCGGCTTTCCCGGAATTACCAGATCAACAACTGGGATATGGGATACTACAGTTTCAAATCTTCGGATTCCCCGGCGATGGCGCTGTTAGAAGGCATCCCTCCAGCCCAGAGACGTGCATCTCTGCTGCAGCTGTTCGGCCAGCGCCGCGAGGCTGCGCCCAACGTCTCGCCCTCGCTGGTTTTCGGCCAGGTTTATGCCGGCTTTGTCAGAATGGCGGTTGCCCGGCGAAGAACTGGCTGTGAAGCCGGCACCACAGTATTGTCAGATAACCGGCGCATGTTTCCCCTGCCCTATGTTCGCCCTGATGAACCCCTGCTCTTTTCAGATGTCGCAGCTCGCATGGCCCGGATTTCAGCACCGGGAAACAGCGAAGGCGACATCTATCAGGCCGCTGCAAATCTGGCATTGCAGGGCGGCCTTTGGCCCGAATGGAATGCCAGCGCCGATCCGGAGTACCGCCGGCTGATGTCGCGGCCGCTCAAAAGGCCATACAATGCCTCCCTTGACTTTATACGAGACGGCAACAGGGAAGCGCACCCGCCTGGTTGCGCAGTTGTCGACCGCGATCGCCATTTTCCAGAAGATGGAGCGCTTGGCCCGGAAAGCCACTCGCCCGCCCGTGCCGGGCCGCATCACCCCGAAGCCTTTGACTCGGTGCGAAGCTTTGAGGGGTTTCTGAATCTCATAAATTCAGAAGAAGATGGTCACAATTTTATGGGCAGCCGCGAAACGACCGGCAATAGAACGGTGCTCAAGTATTGCCGCACCTTCAAAGGCCCTGAGCAGACTGGCGCCAGCTTCATGCCGGCGCTTGAAGAGAGGGCGATGCTGATCAGAACCGCTCGCGATGCGACCGGCAACAATCCTGACGGCACGCCGATAAAACAGATCGGCAGCATCGGCAGGTCAAAATATCCGCTTCTCCGGCTCGGAACGATGATATACGTCGACGGCCCGCTCGAGATCGGCAATGTTGAAATTCTCTGCAACGGCATGATCGTGGCCAGAGGCGATATCACCATTACCGGCCCGATTCTCGATGAAGGCTCGCAGAAACGGCGGGCACTGCTGACTTTGTGTTCTTTGTCAGGCAACATAATCATAAAAAAACAAGCACAGCTGGTTGCCGCATTTCTGGTCGCACTGCAACGGGAGGTTGTCACCGAAACCGCTCTTGATCTGCACGGCGGCATAGTCATGAACACTTTTTCCGACCAGGCGCTCGAGACCTGGAAAAGGGCCGGCGGACATGTTTCGTATAACCCGATCCTTTCGCGGCCGGCTGATGCGATGTCTTTCCATCAGGGAGTATTCGTTGACATAAGTCCCTACCCGGTGTTTGTGGATTATTGAATGAACAGTATCAGCCTAGAACACAGGAAAGCACAAGTTTTCCGAAGCTCCAGAGTTTCGGGACTGACCTTCGTCGAAGTGATAATCGCAGTCGCCATCATGCTGTTGACCATGGCGCCAATCCTGCAACTGTTCGGAACCAGCCATCGGGGCACCGGCATGACGGTGAACCGGGCCATAGCCTACAATCTGGCCAATGATATCGGCGAATTCGTCAGAGCGGCTCCATACAGATTGATCGAAGAGTCTTACCTCAACCATGACTTTGCCCGGCGTGCAGGGGTGCCCCCGCTGCCTGAGAATTTCCGGCGTGAAGTCAAGGTAACCAGATACCGGCACGATCAAAGTTTTCTTTCTGATGCAGAAAATTCGCCTGTCGCCTATCGCATGGTATTCGAATACAAATCGGTTGAGACGCGAGTTAAATGGCATGAATCAGGAGAAAAAAAGGATTTCGTCATGTCTTCGATAGTGGTGCGAAAATGAATAAAACCAGCAACTCAACCAGAGTCGGCTACACCCTGCTGGAACTTATGATTGCAGCGGTCATCGCCGGCCTGTTGGCAGCAAGCGTCTACCGCTACATGACTTTCGCAACCTCGGCATATTCAGCTGGAGCCGCAAAGTTGAACAACCTGCAGGACGCCAGCCTGTTGCTGGCAAGACTGCGAAAAGACATTCACAATCTCCGCAATATGCCGGATGGTTCAAGTCCGGTGATCAGAGGCACAGATGGCAGTCATATCTTTTCGATACACAAGGTTGACCATGCAACCGGCCATATCGGCAGCATCAGAATCAGCTACTCGGTAGTCGGCGACGACCAGGAGCGCCGCGTAATCAGAAAGGTCATGGATGGCCCGGACACAGACAGTTCAAGCAGTTATGGCCGAGGCAGCTTTGACAGCTTTGCCCTGGAACCGGTAGATATCGATGGCGTAAAAGGTTTCAGAGCCAGAATAAGCTTCATTCAAGCCGAAAATGCCGGCGAAAATCACTCTCCGTCGGCACAACGCAGCGCGGTCACCTTCGATACGCTTCTCTTTCCGCGCAATACGGGAACAGAGATCAAAGGAGACAACTGGGAATACTTCAGCCTGGCCAGATAACACGCCATCGCTGGCAATTATGCATAGTGCATTATGATCTGCAAAAGTCAGATAATGGTATAATCTGAAATATCTTTTCAGGGGGTTGGAATGAACAGAATAGCTCTGACTGGCCTTATTGTTGCTCTGTTAACGACTATGACTGCGAATCCCGTAATGGCGCAGAAACGTGCGGGAAATTCTGGTAATGCATCCGCGAAGGCGGCTGAAATTAAAGCTAAGATTGAAGCAAAAAAAGCTGAAATGCAGCAGCAATTGCAGGAAAAAATACGCCAGAACCAGGAAAATGCTGCGGCAAAACGCGAAGAAGCCAGACAGAAGTGGCTTAAAAAAAAGCAACAGAATGAAGGTTCAGGTGGTAATGCCGAAAAATGGCAACAATGGAAGGAACAAAGAGCAGCTGGCCAGACCGCTAACAACGAAAAGTGGCAGCAGTGGAAAGAAAAATGGGGCGAAGGTAACGCCGAAAAATTACAGCAGATGAAAGAAAAGTGGGCTCAGTTGCGCGAGCAGAACCCTCAACTCAAGAATCTTGGCGAAAAGCTCAAGGCTCTCAGAGAAGCACGACAAGCTGGCGACAAAGCTCTCTGGCAAGAAAAAATACAGGATCTGCGCAGCCATTTCCAGAATATGAATCCCGAAGCACGCAACAATCTTCAGCAGCAAATGCCAGAATTTGCGAAAAAGCTCTCGGCAATGAATAAGGGCCAGCAGAAATTTGAAGGCAGCTCGACCTTTACCGGCCCGCGTGGCGGTCAGACAAATTACAGCGGCAGCGCGACCAGACAGGGCAATACGGTACAGCAGCAGGGAACTGCTACCGGCCCCGGCGGCCGTCAGGCACAGCATACGGCAACCAGTGTGAGAGAAGGCAACACCCTTAATACATCAGGTCAGTGGGTCGGACAAGATGGCAAAACACTTAATGTCGCCGGATCGACCACAAAGACCGGAAACACTCTGAACACCGAAAAAACCTGGACCAACGAAGCCGGCAAACAGACGAGCCTTAACCGTGAAACAGTCAAACAGGGCGATACTACCTCGACCACCGGCAACTGGAGCAACAGTTCGGGCCAGTCCGCTACTGTTGTCACCACAACCCAGAAAAGCGGCAATACTGTTACCAGCGATGTCTCGATTTCGACATCAGGCGGCCAGACACTTCACACTACCGGCAATACCAGCGTTGAACCTGGCCATTCAAGCACGACCTGGAGCAGCGAAAGCGGCAAGACTCTCGAAACCAGCAGCGACTGGGTTTTCGACATCCTCGACGAATAAAGGTAACCAGAACCTCGTATAATTTAAAAAGCACCCGGCTTTTGCAGCCGGGTGCTTTTTTCAAACACCGTAGGAGATTGTCGCCTGATTATGCGCCGGCACTGCCGGAGAGAGAGGCGCCGTTCACGAAATCTTCGAGAATCTTGTTAAAAGTCGCGCTCGGGCGCATTGCCTGAACAACCTTTTTGTCATCGGGGCGGTAGTAGCCACCGATATCGAGCGGTTTGCCGCGGGCAGCGTTGATTTCGGCAAGAATCGTATCATGCTTTTCGGCAAGCTGCTTTGCCAGAACGGCAAAGCGTTCTTTCAGTTTGAGATCTGAGTTCTGGGCAGCCATGGCTTCGGCCCAGTAACGGGCGAGATAAATGTGGGTACCGCGATTGTCGATGCCTTTTTGAGCGTCTCTCGACGGGGCAATATCACCCTCGAGGACCTGTCCAACTGCGTCATTGAGAGCCTTGGCCAGAATCTCTGCATTAGCATTCTTGTTGCGGCGGCCAAAGTCTTCGATAGATACACCGAGCGCGAGGAATTCACCGAGAGAGTCCCAGCGCAGGTGACCTTCTTCGACGAACTGTTGAACATGTTTGGGTGCCGAGCCGCCGGCGCCGGTTTCATAGAGACCACCACCGTTGAGTAGCGGCACGATCGACAGCATCTTGGCGCTGGTACCCAGTTCGAGAATCGGGAAAAGGTCGGTCAGATAGTCGCGCAGCACGTTTCCGGTAACCGAAATGGTATCTTTGCCTTCTTTACATCTCTGCAGAGTGGCAGAAATAGCGACACGCGGTGATATGATCTGAATGTCGAGATCAGACGTATCGTATTCTCTCAGATACTTCTGAACCTTTCCGATGAGGGCGCGGTCATGAGCGCGCTCGGCGGTCAGCCAGAAATATGCCGGGGTATTGGTGATTCGGGCGCGGGTAACTGCAAGCTTAACCCAGTCACGAATCGCGATATCTTTAACCTGGCACATGCGCCAGATGTCGCCCTTCTCTACCGCGTGCTCGATAAGAGTCGTTCCTTCGGCATCGACAACACGAACTATGCCATCTTCTTTGATTTCAAAGGTCTTGTCGTGTGAACCGTATTCTTCGGCCTTTTTGGCCATCAGACCAATATTGGCGACGCTGCCCATGGTGCGCGGGTCAAAGGCGCCGTGCTCTTTGCAGAAGTTGATGGTTGACTGATAAATTCTGGCGTAACAACGGTCAGGAATTACGGCCTTCATATCATGCAGCTCGCCATCAGGCCCGTACATCTTGCCTCCGGCTCGAATTGCCGCGGGCATCGAGGCGTCGATGATCACATCGCTGGGCACGTGCAGGTTAGTTATACCTTTTTCAGAATTCACCATCGCCAGACGTGGGCGCTTTTTCAGGACTTCATCGATATCCTTGCGAATCTCTTCCTGCTTGGCCTCCGGTAGTTCCTTGATTTTCTCGTAGAGAGCGCCCATACCATTGTTGGGATTGATGCCCAGTTTGGCAAAGGTATCTGCATGTTTGGTAAAAACGTCTTCGAAGAATACACTGACCACGTGACCGAACATGATCGGGTCAGATATCTTCATCATGGTAGCTTTAAGATGCACCGAGAACAAAACATCTTTCTGCTTTGCGTCTTCGATTTCTTCAGCAATGAACTTGCGCAGGCTCTTAACTTCCATGCGCGCGCCATCGATGACTTCGTCATAATCGAGCATGATCTTGTCTTTGAGAACGGTTTCATTGCCTCTTTCGTCTTCGAAAACGATTTTGGCCATGCCGGCCTTTTCGATTACTGCCGCCTGCTCACGACCAAAAAAGTCAAAGGCGCGCATGTGGGCAACGTGAGTCTTTGAATCACGGCTCCAGGCACCCATTGAATGAGGGTGATTGCGGGCGTATTGCTTGACCGGCGCTGCAACGCGGCGATCTGAATTGCCCTCGCGCAGAACCGGGTTAACCGCACTGCCAAGCACCTTAGCGTAGCGGTTCTTGATTTCGGTCTCTTTTTCGTTTTGTGGTTCAAGCGGATAATCAGGAACCTTGAAGCCCTTGTCCTGCAGTTCTTTTATTGCGGCAGTCAACTGCGGAATTGAAGCACTGATATTGGGCAGCTTGATTATGTTGGCTTCTGGTCTGTTGGCCAGGTCGCCAAGAAAAGCGAGATCATCGTTCTGCTTCTGTTCTGGCGTCAAATTTTCGGGAAAACTCGCCAGAATACGGCCGGCCAGCGAGATATCGCGCAGTTCGACCTTGATTCCGGCCGGTGCTACGAACGACTCGATAACGGGCAGGAGAGAGACGGTGGCCAGTGCAGGAGCTTCGTCAGTTTTGGTGTAATAGATCCGGGGCTCGTGAGTGGTCATGTCGACAATTTCCTTTCTTCCATTCCTTGTTTCTTCTAATTCTTTGTCAAGATTGAATCTGAGTGTATCTGTCATTGCGAGCAAAGCGAAGCAATCTCACAGACAGAAGGATTGCTTCGTCGCTTCGCTCCTCGCAATGACAATTTTTACCCATTCATTCAACTTTGACAGACTACTGGTTCATAACTGGCTGTAAATCATGGTATGACAGTTATGACAGAACGCCGCTATTGCGTTCTATCCGGCAAGCGTAGCATAGGCAAAAACAATCGTCAATCCGGTACGGCTTGAATTTCCCTGTCTATTGTAATCTTTTTGTGAAATTGCTCACATAAACGACAAATTGCTGCTGATACCATCAATAAATCCGCAGCTGGTCTAGATCAGAATTGAGTGAGCGACAAATATTAACTATTTTTTAAAAAAGACGCTGACGAAAGACAAAACCTGGCCGGGCACTTCGGTATTGAGAATGCCATGTGTCTCACCGATGCGGCACAGCCAGCCATCACCCGGACCGACGGCGAAACGCTGGCCGTTGTGACAACCGACTCCCCTGCCGGCAACGACAAAATAAAACTCGGCGCTGTCGTCATGACAGTGCTCAGGTATTGTTGCCCCTGGTTGCATTTCATTGAGACCAAGCGCATTGAATGGCAAACCGTCAGGGTCAGCACCGATATAGTCGCGACAACGCACCTCACCCTCACCACCACGCACCCTCTGTTTTATGATTTCCTGCATCTGCTTGTATGAAAACATCTGTGATTCTCCTTCTAATTTATGTTATCGGGCGATTGTGACTAGTTGCATTTTTATCAGAATGGCGGCAGGCATACCACAAAAAACAAAGGCTTCTGAAGCGCACTGCGGCAGGAAAAATCGCAATCACGATTATGGTAAGCAGCATCTGCAGCACATTCTGGTTTTTACGCGAAGAGGTTCTGAGTAACGATTTGTTGATGATGCGAAAGACCTGGCCATTCTTGTGCGCCCAGGCTCTCAGGCGTAATGAGAACCAGATTTCTTCAGAAGCATAGACCTTTTCGTCGAAGCCGCCGGCCTGCCGAAAACCTTCTGCCGTGCAGAAAACGAAACAACCTGCCGCCAGCCTTGCTGCCTGCGATATCATCTGCCAGTAACGCAAAAGCGCGGCAGCAAAAAATGCCTGTGGCCGGTCAAAATCGACGCGCGCACCGCCTCCGGCTACCCGGCCACTGCTGAGCAGGCGCAGAACCTCCTGCAAAAGAGCGGGCTCGATCATGGTGTCGGCATCGACAAAAATTAAAAAGCGCCCCTTTGCCGCACCGGCGCCGCAGTTTCGCGCCCGAGCGATCTGCCGGTGCGGTTCATGCACGACCCTGGCACCCATGCCTGCCGCGATGGCGGCAGTATCGTCAGTCGAATCGTTATCGACAACGATAATTTCGCCGTTAAAGTCTGAGACATTTTTAATTGCCGACTTGATCGAGCCCAGAGTCGAAGCGATCAGCTCAGCCTCATTAAATGCCGGAACTATCACCGAATAATCGATTATGCCGTCTGCAATCATGCATTCGAATCCTTCTTCAAAGGTTCAGACAAATCAACAATGTCTCCCCAGAAATGAACAGATGTCGGCACTTCGACTTTTTCGATCAGACCGATCGCCATCTCGTAACTTGCCGAAAAGCCCTTATAGACGTGATCCAGCTCACCATAATGCTGCAAAATCAGACGCTGCGGCGCAAATTGCGCAATCACCAATTTTATCGCATCGAGCGTATTGCCAGTCTGTTCGGGGTGCCCCTCTTCATATTGCGGCCCCGGGTTGCGCCAGGTGATGAACAAAGCGGCAGCGCCGGGCCTTACTCCGGCCAGACCTCTTGTATAATCGGCATCACCACAGAAAACTATGCGAAAATCAGCGGCGAAGCCGACTTCAAAAGCGGTCAAAGGCACTTCTTCAGGTTTTTTGCGCCAGACATGGCAGGAGTGGCGAGCTGTGCAGACAATCTGGCCAATACTGACTGTGGCGCCGTCAGCTGATTTGATGACTTCAACGCCGGACAATGCTGCGTCTGGATGCATAAAAACCGGCTTGCCGGCGACATTACAGGCCTTTATCAGTTCTTCATCACAATGATCCTGATGATTGTGGGTAATAAACAGCGCATCTATGGCATCGGCAAGGCGGGCCGTCAAACCATCGGGCTCGGGCCAGCCATAATAGCGCGGAACCGGCACCAGATCAAAAGCTATCGTCTTGCCGGTCGCCCTGATGATTATGCCTGAATTATACCATTGCAACATTCTGATGCCGTTGCCGCCTGCGTCGAGAAACCGCCGCAACCCGTCCAGCAGCTGCTCCTGCACCTTCTGCCACAAGGCGTTCGGCCAGCGCGCCAGGTCGTAACGGCAGCCGGGCCGGCACTCATTTTCCACAAAGCGCCCAAACTCGACCAGCTGCCGGTAATAATCGGGTGCGGCAGCGTTCGGTATTACCGGCAGAGACTCTTGCGTCATATTCTTACTCAAACAAACCTCTAGAGCAATTCAATTTCTTTGCCATTGACCATTATCGGCTCTGCTCCAACAAACTCAGACATGGTCAAAGCCAGCAGGCCACGCGCTCTAAGCTCCGAAAGATCGTAGTTGTAGAGTCTGCCGACCGGGCTGTCTTCAGAATCTTCGGGCAGGTTTTCGATTATTGCTGGTGTTTCGGCGCAGAGCAGAAGCAGATCGTCGAGCGAGTGAACGTGGCGGCGCGCGAGCGCGAAGACCTCTGGAATCAACGCCTTCATTGCGATGTGACGGTCACTGTAACCGAATTTATGAGCATGCAGAGTATCAAGTGCGCGCATCAGCCGGTTCAAATCGTCTTCACACGTTATCAACGGCATTGCGAAGCTGCAAGAATCTCGGTATCTGCCAAGCCTTGCCATAACGGCCTCTGAATCAACCGGCTGCACGTCAGCCGTCGCCTGGACAGCTTTTTTCTGTGCCGTCTGCCTAGCTTCTTCTGCCAGGTCTCTGCTCGGGTCTTTCTTCAGGTGATAGCTCTCAGGCCCCTCGCCACCGATCAAGGCGACGGCGCTGTCGTCAGACTCAATCCAGCTGGTGCGCGTGCCGCCCAGATCGTTTTCATAAAACCGGTAAGCGGGCGGGTTGTGTGAAGGGTCCCATGAAAGCTCCCAGTAGCCCTCGCGGTCGCCCTTCTCGAAAAGGTAGCCGGCCTTGATTTTTTCGATAACAGCGTTTTTCTGTTGCCGGCTCTTTATGCCGGCCGTAGTTTTGCCATAATCCGCGTCAGCGGACGGGTTTATGATACGTGCCGCATCTACATACCCGCTGTCCAGAGCCATCTCATAAGCAGTCTTACCAGAAGTGTTCGTCAGATTTATATCTGCGCCATGCTCAACCAGAGCGCTGACAACCAGCTGGCGGTTAAAGCCGGCGGCCAGAAGCAATGGCGTATCACCGGTCAGGCTTACCGAATTAGGGTCAGCTCCTGCTTCAAGCAGGCATTCTGCGTTGTATGAAGTATCGTAATCCCATTTACAAGCGGTTACATGCAAAGGCGTGTTACCGGCATCATTCTTTGCATTCGCATCGGCTCCGGCTGCAAGCAGCGCTTTCACCGTATCACCGCTGCCGCACCGGCCGGCGGCAACGTGCAGTGGTGTGTCTCCGGCCCTGTTTCTGGCGTTCACATCGGCCCCATGTTCAAGCAGTATCCTTAGAATTTCTTCGTCGATGCTGGCTTCAGCATATAGATGCAGAGGTGTATTGCCTGCCTGATCTCGCTTATTTACATCGATTCCGCTCTCCAGCAGCAAAATGATCTTTTCGCCGGCACTCCTTGTCTTCACGACCTCATGCAGACCTGTCTTTCCGCATGCTGCGACGACAGACCTTTCGGCACCGTTTTCCATCAGAAATTTTACACATTCAGGGTCGGCCCGGCCGGCGAGGCATTCTGCCATCGCGTTTCGACCTTCAGAATCGCGGTCATTGATGCGGGCACCATGGGCAAGCATCATTTCAAGCCATAGCCGGCTCGCCACTCCTGCCAGGCAGATCCAGAAAGTCGTCTTTTTTCCGTGGTATTCGCAATCAGCATTTATGTCGAGACCGGCCTCGAGAAAAGCCTGCAGCAGTTCGTCAGTCAAAGCCGGTTTCAGTTTATAGATCGTATTCCCCAGCTCATCACGCGTACTCGAATCAAACCTGACGACCAGGTATCTGAAAGCCAGGTTCCCAAAGTCATCACGCAGCATGACATCCGCCCCGAGGCTGATCAATTCTTCGATTCTCGCAAACAACGGATGATTGACCGATGTATAGCAGGCATCGAGCAGATATTCACTGAGCTCCGTTACGGTCATCAGAACGAAGCGAGGCGCACTGTCAAAATTTTCGATAAATCGCACAAGCTCCTGCTGCGCCCTTTCCCAGATGGCTGTCAGCTGCTTCTTCGGAGTTCCCTTCGGGCGGTCGAGAATGTTCTGATAAACCCGCCTGATCTCATGCAGATGACATTCGATGCCATGATCCCTCAATATCCTCTCGCAGGCCGCACGCCGCTGATCTTCGTTATTAACCAGTATCTGCCGGAAAGCCTTATGTTCCTGAACTTTCATCTGAATACTCCAGTAGCAGATGTATTTTAACAGAGAAAATTATATCATAATGCTTCAGATAATCTGCCGGCAGATTGTTTAAAGTCGTTTTTTGGTAACTGCATAAGTGAGGTAGACTCTAATTTTAGTTTTTAAAAATTTACAAAGGGCGCAGGCGGGTTTCTCATAAGCGAAAACTTCGAGCCAGGCAGTCTTGACGCAAAGCCATCGCTTTTCACAGGTAGCTTTCGCCTGGGGAGAGTTGTAGCGAATGAGATTCCGCCGAGAGCCCGAATAACTATTTATATGTCTCCTTTTTTTTGCAGTGCTATATAAGTGTTTTAAGGGGGCTTAGCAGTATGAACAACGAATCGGTTAAAGTGTGGAAAAAGAACGGAGCAGTGATTTTGAGCCAGACGCTGATCGAAGACGGGCTTGATCTTTCTACCAGTGTCGAGATCGGCACAGAGCGGGCACCCTGGCTTCGCGATACTCTTGCTCTTTTTGCCGGGAATTGGCAGACGCCTGACCAGCAGCATGGCCTGCCCGACGAGAAGATCGAGATTTTCAGTGCCGGCAATGAAATGGACCCCAGAGTTGGCATTCAGAATGAACGCGGCGGCCAGTCGTTTTCGATGATTGTACGCCTGCCGCTGGTCAGAAAACTTGTGCAAATGCTTAGCGGCGAAATTCCTGATGAGGCGCCACGCTCGACCAGCCCCGAACAGCAGGTGACAAAAGCAGCGCCAGCACCTGAAACAGATAAACAACCGCAGATCGTCATAACTACAACTGAATGCCGCGATCCGCTTGGAGACCCGGCTGAAACGGTAGAAATCAGCTGCGGTGAAGCCCGCTACTGGGACTGGGATGCCGAAGATCTGCTGAAGCAGCTTACGCGGCTGCAACAAAAACTGTCCGCGCAAAAGTCAGAAAACGGCAAGGCCGAGATTTTGCTGCAGGACGATTCATATCTTCTGCCCGGCACGAACGCTCTCGATAAGGAGCAAACCCTCGCCCGCATGATAACACAGCTCGAAAAACGTTATGGCCGCAAACACAAAAAGTAGAGGGTATATCAAAGCTGTTCCGTAACTGCCAGGAGACTTCAGATTCCGCAGCAGCAAGAATTTCAACGAGATCGCAACGGCATCTTTCAGATGCCTTTTGATGACGAATATTCTGCTTTGAGGTTGTGAAATTTGTTGAAGGAGCGCAATACCTGGCGGGCCTGGGCTTTGCGTTCTGCAAGAGAACCGTGCAATATGATGTAGGGAATTTTGCGGCGGTGCAGGTCGTCGATTACCTGCCGCTGCATGTCGGCGCGGTTGGCTTCGCCGGAGCGATCGGGGCAGTCTTCATACGGAATGTCGGTATCGCACAAAAAATGCAGATCGTAGCGAGACACACAGGCATCTGCCAGTCGCTCCAGTTCTGATTTCGCGCTGCCATGATAGTAATTTGCAAAGATCCTCGTCGTCAGCGCATTGGTGTCGGTGAACAGGAATCTGCGGGCCTGCAGCAACATTCTGTCTTCGCGCTCAAGATGGCCACGCGCGATTTCGACCAGCTGCTCCGGTGTCAGTCGATGGTTGATCTGGTGCTGATCCCAGTATTCACGGCCGTATTCCGGCATCCAGACCGTCTCGTAATCTGCCGCCAGGCTTTCGGCAACAGTCGTTTTGCCGGTCGAAGGCGCGCCGACGAAAACTGCGTTGACTACATGGTCGCGGTAAACGAGATCGCTCAAAAAATGTCGCGAGGCATAAGGATCAAAACGCACCTGAGTCCCCGAAACCGGCACGGTGCTGCGATCGATATCGACTGTGCGGTTAACCGCATTTAGCGCACGGCTGACATGGTTGCCGTAAGGCTCACTCGAATAAAAATGGGTGATGCCCTTGTCGCGAAACCGCGACAGAATGTAGGCATCGTGCATTTGCGTGATTTCAGGCGTATAGCCGACTTCGGTCGGGCCATCCCAGGCTTCGATCAGATTGACCTGCGGGTAAATTTCGCGAATCCAGCGGGCGCGCACCGGCAGCGGAATACTGTCCGGCTCTGGGCTTGGATAAATCATGACATAAAGCTGATCCATCTCGCGCAGGGCCGTCTCGATAACCAGCTGATGCCCTTTATGCAGCGGCGAATACTTGCCGAGGGTCATGCCGATTTTCATAGCGCAGGCTCCAGATCGGGCATTTCGGCTTCTTCGCCCGGCAAGGCCGCGAAAGAGAGGCGCCAGCGCAACAACCCGGCCGTCGCCATAATCAGAAAGGCTATGTACAAAACGCCGGTCAGATAAAGATCTTTGGCAAAATAAACCCCGATAGCGACGACATCTACGGCTATCCAGAAATGCCAGTTTTCGAGCTTTTTGCGCGACAACAGCCACTGCGCGACCAGACTGAAAACCGTGGTAAAAGCATCGGCATAAGGCAGAGCAGCATCGGTGCGACTGGCCATGAACCAGCCGAGCAGCAGCGTGCCGGCAACAGAACCAATGATACAGGCAGAAAGCCAGGCCGGTGAAAGTCGCGTTATACGAGCTTCTTTGCGTTTCCTGCCGCCATACAGCCAGAAATACCAGCCGTAAACATTCATGAACACATAGATGATATGCAACAACACATCAGAATACAGCTTTGCCTGATAAAAAACGAAAATGTAGAAAGTAACCTGCAGAAGCCCGGTTGGCCAGCACCAGATATTCTCTTTGATCGTGAAATACACGCATAAAAACCCGGCTATTACCGCTACAACTTCAATCGGGCTCATGCTTTGATATCTGCCTCAGTGAACTCGCTCGAATAGGTGACTTTTTTGCCTGCACCGCTCTCAGCTGCTTCGATTTTTATATCTATCCGGCAGCCATTGCCAAAAATCTGCGTCAAAACTCTGCGAATATCGGCTTCGGCAGCGCTGCCCCAGCCGGTGAATTCCAGCGAACGGTCGCGGCGCTGCTGCAGTTTGAAGCCGGCCAGCATAAATTCGCACATTGCCCTTGAAATATCGACGTTATTGATAAAGCTGTCGTCACTGCCAACAAAGACGACCGGCGCCCGGCCCGACAGATCGAACAGATGCGGAACACCTTCTTCATAGCGCATAATGGCATAATCGCCGGTGCGATACCTGATAAGCGGCAAAAACGGGTTTATGCCACCGGTCACCGCGATTTCGCCGCGCTCGCCTTCTGGCATGGGCTCATCTTTGTCAGCGTGGAGTATTTCAACATACAGATCGGGGCGTATCAACCGATAAACGCCGCTTTGCCGGGCCACCGCGATCATGCGGCATTCGGTCAGCGAATAGATATCGTAAACCGGGCAGTCGAACTGCTTTTCGAGACGCCGCCGCAAGCCATCCTGCAGAGTCATCGCCGATGAAACGAGCGCGTTCGGCTTAATCTTCGGGTTCAGCTCTGCCAGCGCAAGAAAGGTGAAAGGGTCGCCGGTCAGAATCTCGGGAGCATGCTTTTGCAGATAATCGATGCGATCCTGCGGCTTTCGCCAGTCGGCCGGGTTAAGGTTGATCTTCAAAACACCGGCTCCGCGCAGATAGGTTGACAGCGAAGCGTAAGTCAGCGTCGATTCCTGGTTGCACACCAGGCAGATCGAAACCCGCCCCGGGCCGCCTTCGAGACTTATTCCATCAGCTGCCAGTATCGCTTCGAGCTGGGCAATCCAGGTTGCCTGCGACACCGCGTCGAACAGAACATCCATCGGCGCACCGGTAGAGCCGGAGGTGTTGTATACCAGCATGTCTTCAGGATCACACTCGTCTGAAACATACTTCCAGGGCCGGCCGGCAATCTGCTCGCGCCGCAACGACGGCATCTGCAGAAATTCGGGCTGACAGGATCTGTATGCCGGCACGGTAGCACGGCACCAGCTGAGAAATTCAGGCAACCAGTCAGGCAAACTGTCTTTCTGCCAGAACTGCTGCGCTCTTACCCGCCCGGCGTAAGCATTTACCTGTTCCAGCTTTTCTGAGGTCAGGCGGTCGCCAGAGCCAAAGTTGAAAATCGGCGCGCTGCTGTCCTGGCGCAATTCTTTGAGAAAGCCCAGATTATCGAGCAACGGAAATCTTTCGTTATCAGACAATACTGCTACTGGTTTCATCATTCTCTTCCATATACGTTGGCGGCTTCGCGGGCACGCTGCTCTTCCATCTGACGGCGCAGTCGCTTTGCCCGCTCTTCGGCTGCTGCGGTCTCTTCGATCACTCTGATTCGCTTCACCGTGTTGACGGCATCGAAACGATCGAGAGCCTCATCTGAAGTTTCGCCGGCCGGCACATAGCCGCAGCATTTGAGTATCATGCGCGCCAGTTCTTCGGAACGCTGTTCATCGGTGACCCAGAGTTCACTTTTTACGTGCGGCGCAACAGATGCCAGTTGCGACCAGAAAACCTCATTGAACCAGCCGTTGTCGATTCTGGCAAAAAACGGGTGCGTGAGCACCCAGCAGCAGATCTGAATCAGCAAAAGTTCGGCGTTACTGCGACGATCGGCCGTCAGAGTGGCTTTTGCCGGTGCTGTCGGCTGCCGAATCAACATGCGCAAAACATCGTTCACCAGAGCTTCGCTGTTTACTTCGCCTTTACCGCGGCGAAGGGGCGCTGCAAGAAATTCAGCCGGGCAACGTTTGATGTGATGGATCAACTCAGATATGGTCGGCACTTCTGTCATTGTCGTTTTCCGGTTCTTTCGTAGAATTTTCGAGAAAAGGCCCGGGCAAATGCCACAAGCTCTTCCTCTCTGGTAACATAATGAATCGTCCAGCCCATTTTTTCAAGTCGACTGACGCCCCCTGCACTGTATCCGGGGCGAGAATGCAGCACAAAGGTGCCACCGCCACCGGCGCGGGTCAGAGCTTTTTCGGCAACATCGTAGTTCGACTCCCCGTTCGGGGCCTTTGCATCGAGCATCGAAAAGATGTCGTCATCAGTCACGATCAGCAGATGCGTTTTAATCTTCGGCTTATCCAGATAAGGGGTCTGAAGGCGCGGAATACCGTATGCATATCCGGTTCCCAGATATGAGGTCAGCACCAGCATCGCCTCATGTTCTGAATTGACAAAGCCTTCGGATTCAAGAAAACTGCCGGGCTCCCCTGACAGACAGCACATGACCTTGGCACCGGCACGCAGAGCCGAAAGTGTGATGATCGAAGCAGCGCAGATCGGCCAGGAAAAGTTGTAGCGCGGATTACGCATCGAGCCTGAACAGTCGATCCCGACATAAAGGTTGTAAGGTTGTGCTTTGCTCGGAGTATCGGTATCCAGCGAAAAAACTCGACTGCGAGTGGTAACTCCCGGCACTACAACCGGCGAAATCAGTGTGGTTTCGAACCAGTCGAGCTCTTCTACCGGATCGCCCGGCTCCCACTGCTCGGTACCTTCGGGCAGCAGCTCAGCAAGCGGCGCGGCGTCTTCTTCAGGAAACGACACAAGATGCGGCATGGCAATTTCGCGATAATAGCGGATCAGCAGCTTGTTTTCGTCGGCAGACGGGTCGACCTGACGCATCATATCGATGTAGGTGCCGGGCTCTGAATACCTTTTCTGCGGCCCGGTTCCACCTTGAATCGAACGCATATCTGCAATCTCAGGTCGTTTGCTGCTGTCGCCGTCCTGATCGCCGTCCCCTTTGCCACTGCCTTGCAAAGCCTCGGCGCGGGGGTCGACGATGCCATCGAGTATCGATTCGTCGATTTCGGCCATGCCACCGACAACTTCTGCGCCAGCCCCTGATTTTTCGGCGTCGAGATAGCGTGCCAGTTCCTGGCGCGCCTTGTTGTGTTGCGCATCTTCGATAAGATAAGGGTAAGCCAGCATCGCAAAACGGCCGGCGCCATCGAGCCAGTTGCGGGCGTAACTGCGAATAAGAGACGCTGCCAGCGAGGCATCGGCATCGAGCTGCACTGTCTGTTTCCCGCCAGAAAGGTCGCCGCGCGACAATCCCCAGAGATATTCATAAGTTCGCATATACCAGATATGAAGAGTTGACTCGATTTTGGCATTCTGCTGGATCTTGCGATAAACCGACGCCATGTCGAGCTGATGAATGCGTTGCAATGTGTCGTTGATCACGAGATCGCTGTAAAGGTTCGCTACCAGCGGGGTTCGGTCTTCGATGCCGGCGAGGGCCAGTCGCATGCGACGAAAAAGACCAGCATTATCATAGCGGTTCGCCGGAATCAGCACATGATGGCCGATTTCATGTGCAAGAATCTGCACGGCGCAGTCGCCAACGCGGTGGCGCCGCACTGAGTCGAGGTCGATAACTACGCGATGATCGGTGAGCCTGATCATGGCGAAGCTTCCGGTCAGGCCTTCGAGTTGAGCATCCTGCGCCGACAAGCACCAGGTTGGTTCGCGCAAAGTAACGTATGGGCTCCAGATAGTGACTGCCTGTGGCCAGGCCTCGGCCCAGCTTTTTTTTAGACGGTTGACGGTGACTACCGTATCAGCCATCTACTGCTCCGAACAGAAAAACCGAATGCGATGAAGCTGTGGTCAGAAAAAGTGTCGAATCGTGCTGTGCCCAGGTCGTAAGATCCTTGTAGCGGCCAAGTATTTTTGCCGCTTCGCCTGTGGCCGAAGAAGCCGGGGCGGGTGCATGAATTCGCCACCAAAGCCCTTGAAACCACCAACCGCGATACCCGGTGAAGGCTCACCTTTAGCCCACGGATTTTTTAAATCAGGGCCAAAAGTCATATCGCCGAAAATCGCTGAAATAATCTCGGGTTTCGGCCTTCGTTCAAAGTCGAGTTGCTGGCGAAGATGCACCATGCCACAACGCCAGGCGGCAAAGCGACCGGCGACGAGCAACTCTTCAAGATCGACCACCAGCACCACTATTTTCTGCATCATGACGATCCAGGCCCGTGCTGCTGCCGTCGAGTGACGCAGAATCTTTTTAAGAGCAGCGGTAAGTGATCTGAGCAAACGCGCCGGGTTGGCTGCAGTCAACTTCGGGTTCAGCAGCAACAGGAGCCGGCAGGCCTGGTGCAGTTCAAAATCTGAGCCGGCGGCGCCAGATGTCAGAAAATCAATGGTGTCGCGAAACAACACATCAAAGACTTTTCGGCTGCGTGTTTTGTCGCGTTCATGAACCGCGGCAAAAATCGGCTCAACCACAGCTTTGAACCATACCGGAACAGCTGCCGGATCAAAGCGCTTTGAAATGGCAGCAGCCTGTCGCAATGCCTGGTTAAGTGAGTTGGCATTTTCACGCAACAGTTCAATAAGCGGTTTACAGACTATTTTTTCCATTTGAGCCAGCGCCGGTAATTGTTATATCTCTGATGCAGATATTTGAGCTTGAGAATGTCATCGGCCATGTGACCGTAGATTTTGCCCGATCTGGCCATTGTTGCCAGCTGTTTTTCGATAGCATTCATGCGCTTTTCAACTTCAGTTTTTGAGATGCCTTCGAGCCCGGCTTCAAATTCTCGCTCGAGATCGACAACCGGGTCTGATTTCTGCAGACCGAGCCGATAATATTCTTCGCAGGAAAGATCGAAAAGTTTGCGCAGCCAGCTGATGCGATCGACACGATAGGCTTCGTGACGCGGTTCATCAAAGAACGGCGATTCGAGATGCGGACTCAGCGTGTCATGCAGGACAAACGGAATGATCTGCCTGAGATCTTCAAGCTGAACGCTTTGCGAACCGCGAAAATACGCGAGCGCCTTGGCAAACTGAATTATAGTCATGAGTTTGCGCACCGACAGGCCATTTTTTGTCTGCGAGCCGAGATCGCGCACCAGATCTTTACCCGATTCTTCGCCGCTCAAGGTGCGAAAATCGAGACCAGAAAGCTTGGCAGTATCTTTTGTCATGTATTCGAGCATTGTTGAAGCCGGCTCAAAGAACTCAAAATGACGGCAGAAAAACTCAAGTGGCCGGCGCACGCTGTCATCGATGGCAACCCGGCGAATATCTCGGTTCATTTGCGACAATTCGGCTTCGCTGAAAATGATTTCTTCAGGAATCATTTCTTCGGGTCTTATCGCCAGCTCGATGCGCTTCTGCAGCTCTGATAAAAAGCGGGTATTGAAATGAAACGCGCGAATCACGATATCGATGCGGTCGCGCAAAGCCTCGATAACCTGATAAGTGCCGCCGCCACCATCATCGTTGGCAGTCAGATACCACGCGGCATCAGGGCATTCATAAACCTGGTCGAGTATTTCGGCATAGTTGTCGGCCAGCACGGTAAGCAGAGCGGACTGCGTTCGAGTCGGTATGCGGTTATATTCGTCGATAATCTTAACCCGCATCGACAGCCACTTACGCCACGAAATTCTGATTTCTGACATGCTGTCGGCCTTGACCATATCTGCCGGTAACGGGTGCCCGAGCAGATCGGCAATCGTCATCTGTGGCTGACCATGCTGAATGGCGCGCTTAACTTCGATCTGCGAATAACCGGCCAGCAGACCCATCAGTATAGCTGTTGCGGTTTTGCCGCGGCCGGGACCGCCAACAATTAGGCAGCGCCCACGCACTGCCATATTCAGCAGCGGAATCAGCACGAAACTCGAATAGCTCTGGCCGGTCGGCAGGGCCAGCTCGATTTTGCGGTCTCCCATCTGAAAGGTGCGCGGCGGCTCGTCGTTATATTCGATATCGTAAAATGGGCTGATAATTGCTGTATTGGTGATCCAGAAATACGCCTGACGCAATTTCTCGTCGAGACCGCTGCCCTCTGAGCGACTTTCAGGCTGGTCACTCTCATACAGGTCTTCGATCTTGAATTCAGGGCGTGCCACCGGCGCCTGCGGATTGGTCGGCGAAGCCGGCACCCGTTGAAAAATTTCTTTTGCCTTGTCAAAAATACTTGCCATGTTGTTCCTCACTGGCTGAATTGTGACATGATTTCACCATTTATTCAATCAAGGTATTGTCACACCAGGATGAAATTTGAAATAATAATTTCTAACTGTTATAATCAGAGAATACTCCCACTTAATCACGCTCAATCCTGAATTCTGAAGTTAGCAGGTGAGATATGAAAAACCGCATTGCACTTATGCTCGCATTGTTCGTGCTGATACTCACGCAATCAGTGTCAGCCTGGTCATGGACCTGGACCGAAGGCAAAGATGGCATTCGCATCTATTACCCATCAGCCGGCTGGACATGGACCGAAGGCTCTGATGGCCGACGTGTCGTTTACCCGCTCGATGGCTGGACATGGACCGAAGGCCGCAACGGGCGCCGGGTGATTCATCCGGTCAGCGACTGGACATGGACCGAAGGCAAAGACGGCCGGCGCATCGTCCTGCCGTTTTCGGGCTGGACATGGACAGAAGGCAGCGACGGTGTTCGCGCAATCTCTCCGTCAAGTGGCTGGACATGGACAGAAGGTCGTGATGGCCGACGAATCGTTTACCCCACCGATGGCTGGAGCTGGCACGAAGACGCCAATGGCAGAAGGATCGCTTACCAGATCAATGGCGACCCATATCTGCGGGCCGAAGACCTCATATACAACCTGCTCGTCGACAGAATTCCGCTGACAACTGAGCTGCAGCCTTTTTCATATCTGCTGATAGAACAGATGGGCATTGAATATCCGGGCGGTATTTATGATTATGAGCTGCGCCGCGCCCATGCAATGCTCAATGTCAACGATTTTTACGGTGCCCGCAACCTTTTCCGCCAGATCGCCAGCACCGGCAGTACCAGCGAAGTTCGCCGTGATGCGGCCTATTACATAGGCTACTGCACCGCGCAGCTGCAGGACTACTGGCAGGCCATCAGCGAATTCAGAGATTTTCTGGCACAGCATGACCACGAATGGAATCTTCGCCTGATCCCGGAAGCCCTGTACACTACCGGAATTCTGAATGAATACATCGGCCGAAACAGCGATGCAGCCAATTACTACCGCCAGTGCATTTCGCGATTTCCACAGACTCAGATGGCCGTGCAGGCAAAAGACCGCCTTACGGCAATCAACCGGACTTACCGATATTTCGCCGGCACCGAAGCAGCGCCCCCTGTCGAAATCGATCATGCCGCGGCCCGGCGCAATCCGCTTTTCAACCGCAGGCCGAGCAGCGCTCAGGTCGCACGCATCTGCCAGTTCATCTATGCGGTCGACAGAATGAGTGATGTAGAAAACGCGCTCAGCAAGCTTACCGATGCCGACAGACAATTGCAGACAGTAAAAACTTATCTTAAGCTTCTTGCAGAAAAGCGCCAATTCGAAAATCTGCACCAGCAGCCGGCGCGCTGACCAAGAGGCTCAAATCGTAATTCCGTAAAATAAATACCCGGGGTTGCTTCAGTCAGGTTGAAGAACCCCGGGCGTTTTTTATGCCGCAATTGAGTTAAACCGTCAGCCGGGCTCAGGAAAAATGTTCCAGCGCTTGAGCGCAGCTTCGGCAGTCAGCTCGAATTCAAGGGCCAAACCAGATCGCGAGAAAGTCAGAACGATTTCATCACTGTCGAAATCTTCAGAACTGGCTTCGCCGAAAATCTGCTTCAGGTCATCTGCTGTGGTCTGCGCTGTGAACCGAGCAGTTTTCTTCAGACTCGGCTGGGAAAAATTGATTTCGAGACGATCCGGCAGATGTCTGTCTGGGCCGACAAAGAATGCGATGTAGCGAAGGCGCCCATCTTCAAAATCGATCTGAAAGCCATAGCGGGCATAAACAAGTTCGCAATAGTCGCGGCCACTCCAGCTAAATCGGTCTGGCCGCCCAAAGGCATGAACCAGATCGAATTCGCAGCCAAAATGCAGAGGCCCGAAGCTCAAATCCTTCAAGTCGAATTCAGGCATATCAAATTCAACAACAGGCCAGTCTTTTGTCGGGTCTTCCCTGCCCCAGCCAAAAAAATCTAATATCCCCATACATGAACTCCTTGTCTGTAGAAGCAACAAACATTTCACGCCATGACTGCCCTATTTTCTCACAGTTTGCGACGCCAGAAAAGAGCAGCTATTTAAGGCTTCTTATCCTGACCTCGATAGCACTATCCTCTTTAAGGAGTTCAACCAGGCGGCTGGGATCAGTTTCGCCATAATGATATGGGTAAACAATGCGGGGTTTCATTGCCCGCGCCAGATCAGCGACCATTTCCGGCGTCATCGTATAGGGCAGATTCATCGGCAGGAATGCCACATCGACATCTTTCAACGCCTTGAGTTCTTCGGTGTTTTCAGTATCGCCGCCGATGAGAATTTTCAGACCGTCTACGCTTATCAGATAAGCATTACCATTCCCCTTCGGATGAAATGGCTCGCCATTATCGCGCTTATGCACAATGTTGTAGGCAGGCAGGGCCTGAATGCCAATACCACAGGCTTCGAGCGAATCACCGTTTTTCATTACTGTTCCGCCTGGCAGTTTGCCGGCACAGATCTCGGTATAAATTATCTGAGTATCTGCCTTTTTGACGGCCTCTACAGCTGCGGAATCAAGGTGATCGGCATGCTCATGAGTAATCAGTATGAGATCAGCTTTCGGCAACTGATTGTAATCTGCCAGTCTGGACCAGGGATCGATGTGAACGACTTTACCGGAATGCTCGATGTACAACGTACCATGTCCGACAAATGTCAGCCTGACAGCTCCGCTGGCAGAAGGTATCACGTCTGTTTCATACGCAGTAGACGCAAAAGTGCAAACGCAGTTAAGACAAAAAAAAGCAGCAATACTTGCCAGAAGAACCTTCATAATGCCTCCTGTTTTATCTCTTCATTTCGAAAAGCTTATCAAACCGGAATCTGCCCACTTTTAACAAAGGCTGCGGTAAGGTCGACTGCCTCAGCTGTTTTTGCCGAGGTAAGAATTCTGGCCAGATACTCGAGATGAGTTGTGGCCGCCTGGTTACCAGCCTTCAAGGCCAGGTCATAACAGCCATATGCCAGTATGATGTGACGAAGATAGTCTTCTCTTCCATATAGAAACAGTTCGCCAAGATTGTACCATTTGCCTTCGCCTTCAGTCTTCACTCTGTCCTTGAGATTGTTAATATTTTTGGCAACTTTCTTGCTTATCTTCTTATGGTCTTCCAGCCATTTCTGCGTAGAACAGAGAGTCTCGAACAGCATATTGAAATTGATTTCACGCTCGATCATCTCCATATAGTTTGGCCTGGGGAGCTTGGCACCGAAATATTGAGCAAGATTCAGCCACTTATGGGCTTCTTTTAAATCAACCGGAACACCATTTCCTCTAAAATTGATCATTGCCCAGACGTGCATCGCATGCGAGTTTTCGTCCTCAATTTCGTCAAAAAATCTTTTCTTGATCCATTCCTGCTCGATTTTCAGCTCACACCCGGCGCTGACCTGATTCCAGGCAAACTCTACCGCAGGCAACCAGTCTCGTGAAATGGCAGTAATCAGCCAGTGGGTAGCCTCTTCAGGATTTTTTACAATGCCCGTGCCGGTCGCCAGTTTCTCGCCTAATCTGGCCATTGCCGGTGTATACCTGTCTTCTGAAAGACTTCGATAATATTTTTCCGACTCATTGTAATTAAGAAGAAACGTTTTTAAGGATCTTCCGTCAAGAATCTCGGCATATCTGAAGGTGCCTTCAAGCTCACCGTGCGCGCCATTGAGACTGTCGAAAATCTTTTTCCGCTTGTCAAAATCGCCCCAAAGTTTGCGCAGCATTACTCCAGATTCGTCCTGCGCCCGCACAATATCTTCCAGTGACAATTTCTCTGTAAGCGCAGATCTCAGAGGAATACTGGCAAAGTCGCCAAAATATGCTCCAACATTAAGCCACTTGTAGGCCTCTATGCGGTTCACTCCGATGACAGGGCTCTCCGAATAAAGCTTTCCGATTCGGGAAAAAGCCAGCGCGAATCGCCGCTGTGCCGCCTTTTTATACCACTCGAGAGCCTGCAGCAGATCGCGCGTCTCGATCGGACCAGATTCATACATCTCTCCCATGCGAAACTGGGCCAGCGACATTCCAGCCTCAGCAAACGGTTTGAAACTTTCGAACGCTTCAGCATAAGACCAGTTCTCGAGCGCTCTTTCCGCTGCCATAAAATCGCGAATTTCGATATCTGATGGAAACTTTTTTTCTACCTCACGGCGCTTATATCTGTCTTCCCATTCATTCATCAAAAAACAGTTTGGGCAAACCGGGCGGCCCAGATATACCGGGTGATAATTTTTACGGGGGCCCTTACATGTATAACAAAACCTCAAAGACGGTTTGAGCTCTTCAAAAACCGCTGTATAATCCGCCTTTTCGGTATAGTAATCGATGTCATCTGCCCGCCAGATTTTAATAAAATACTTGCCGCAGAGCGGGCAGAACCACAATTCATCCTTGGGTGCATAAGGGGCGCTGAACTTAACCGGTGACACGAACTCCATGCGCAATTTTCCTCCGCAGAAGCAGAGTTGTTCACTGGTATCGGTTACTTCCATGCTTTCCTCATGTTGTGATTTTGCCTGTTGCCATTGAACGATCTGCATCAGACGTCTGCGAAACTTCTACAATTGCGATATTGCCCGCCTTAGCCATGGGCCCCTAACCTTGCTGCCGAACGGGCAAAAAACCCGTCTCATTCAATACATGCTTTATACTACAGAATTAACGCAGGATCGCCAGCAAATCAAGAAATATTTTGCGATCTGCCAGGCAAAAGCATCATGATTGTGGCGGTGGCGTGCGCACAAAGTGTGGCATAGCTGCAGGCAATGGCAGAGAAACCTCAACAAAACCGCCAAATTCGCCGCCTTCATACCACGGCGCCTGATAGATAAGCTTTTTCGTGCCGTTCTTCTCAATGGTATAGGCATTTACCTCAGGGTTTTTCAGCATTTCTACCAGTTTGCTCCGGGCAGGTTCGGGGTGGCAATCGAGCAGACTCGCCCCGATCAGCGCGGCGCCGCCGTATTTTTCGAACACCCGGCAGGCCTGTTCATTCATCTCAAGAACGACACCATTCCTGTCACAAACTGTTACTGCACCGGCAAACCCTTTTACCCAGTCTATCATTCAATTCCCTTTCGTCACGATCAGAATTATGACATATGTTCAATCTGCAAATATCATGTCATGGCCAGGCCGCGTCAAAACGCCGTTGAATCCATGTATTTCAGGCGGAAGCTCCGAGGCTCTGATAACCTTCATACCATTGGTCAGATCATGCGAAGTTATCTGAAAACTGTTGCTCTGAGCCGCCAGATGCAAAGTTGTCAATGTCTTCACCGCCGGTGCCTCTGAACCTATATGCTGACGTGGCCCGCCACCGAGTGCTCCGACCGACAGCATCTTGACACGCCCACGCTGCGCGGGATAAAAGGCATGATGATGGCCGCTGATATAGTAGTCAACGTTATAACTGTCGAAAAGAGCCCACATTGCATCGGCATCATGCAAAACGTCGCCGGGCCGGTTTCTTCCTTCAGAAACCGCATACATGGGAAGGTGCCCGACGACGACGCGCAAACGCGCATTTTTTGCCGCGCCGGTCGTCAGCTGCCTGACCAGCCAGTCTTTATGCGCAGGCTCGATACGGGCCGACGAGGCATCGATAACCGCAAAATAAACTCCAGCAAACTCGAAGCTGTAACAGGCGGGGTAGCACGAGTCGTCGAGATAACTCAAATCTGGCCGGCGTTTTCCAAAAAATTCTTCGGCAATCCGACGTTCATGCGCAAATTTGCTGCTGTTCGAGCCATCGTGATTGCCAAAAGCAAAAACGAATGGAATCCGTAACGATCGCAGACGCTGCCAGATCTTGTCGTCGAAGGCCTGCCACATAGCTTTCAGGTTGTCTTCGCTCAGCTTGAGATTCTGGCCGGCCACCATATCGCCGGCACAGATCACCAGATCTGGCGAAAGACTGGCAATGTATTCGAGAGCGGCGTCTACATGGCTGCTGTATTCGGTCGAGCCATAAGATTCATTGATATCAGATACAACAACGATGGTTATCGCCTTATCAGACGTGAGCTGGCGACTCTCGGCCGACGACGACGCGGCAGTCAGCAGTATCGCCACCATAAGGCCGACAAAAAAAATACCGGTCAATCTAATGATCATTTTTTCATTGATTATGCGTCGCAAAAAAATCATGCAGTTGTTACCTTATACCGGTCTATCATGTAAAATGACTGGAGTCAAAGCTTCAACAAATCAATAATATGACTTGTCGGAATTCATTCATGTTTATTATCGGAGAAAATTTAAGTATATGCGATACCTTTGGAGAGTACTTCTGATGTGTGCTTTATTGAATTTCGCGCTGCCGGTTCAGGCCGATCCCGTCAGCATGCCGACGACATGGGCTGCTTATCTCGAACAGGCCGACGCCATGCAGGCCCGTCAGTTGCTGCTGGTTTTCACCGACGCTGCCGAGCAGAACCGGGCCGAGCTTTTCTGCCTGGAAAATACCGGCACCAGCTGGAACATCGCCCTGCCGGCAATGCCCGCCTCGGTCGGCCGCAAAGGCATCGCTGCGCCTGGCGCCAAAAGAGAAGGCGACGGCTGCTCTCCGTATGGTCTATACCCAATCGGCATGGCCTTCGGCTACCAGGCTTCCTGCACGACCAGAATGCCATACCGTCAGATGAGCGCAGATGACATCTGGGTCGATGACCCGGCTGCGCCTGATTATAACCACCTCGTCAAAAAAGCCGCGACCACGGCAAAGTCATTCGAATACATGCGGCGCCAGGACAATCTTTATAAATACGGGCTGGTCGTTGAATACAACACCAACCCGGTAGTTGCCGGACATGGCAGCGCAATTTTCATTCATATCTGGAGCCGCTCCTACGGCCCGACCGCCGGTTGTCTGGCGATGTCTGAAGAAAATCTGCTCAAGGTGCTGGCTTTCCTCGATCCGGCCAAATCACCGAAAATCGGCTTTTTCCGCAAAGACCTCTGAAGGCGGCAGCTACTTTGCCTCCATGACCCATACGCCCGACCAGTCTTCAGGCGGCGGGTTAAGCTTCAAAAATTGCGCGCGCTCCACGTAAATCTTGCTCGGCTTGTCTTCGGGGTTGATCGCCAGACAGTCGCTGAACAGTTTTATCGCGGCATCCCACTTGCGGGCTCGATAAGCTGCCAGACCGTCTTTGAACATTCCCAGCACCTCACCCATTCCCGGAAAAGTCTCGCGGGTATGATACGAAAGTATCTCGTAGATGGCGACAGGTTGCGTCTTGCCCTTGACCACTACCAGATCGATCTCGCGCTGACGATAGGTGCCCTTTAGCCGGCGATTGGTGAATTCGCTGATCAGAATTCTGGTGCCATACTGCTTACATGCCGATTCAAGGCGCGACGCAAGGTTAACGCCATCACCGATGATGGTAAAATCCATGCGTTTGCACGACCCGATATTGCCCGAGACAACCGTGTCTGTATTCAACCCGATTCCGATATTTACGGGAAGCCGTCCCTCGGAAGTGCGCAGCCGGTTCCATTTATTGAGCGTCTCGACCATTGCAATGGCGGCCCGCACCGAACGGTCGGCATCATCTTCATGTGGCACCGGAATACCGAAAGCCGCCATTATCGCATCGCCGATAAACTTATCGAGCATGCCGTGTTCATGCTGAATACAATCGACCATCAGCGTGAAATATTCGTTGAGCAGAGCAACTGTGCCCTGTGGGCCAAGCTGTTCAGTCAGCGTCGTGAAGCCTCTGATGTCAGCAAACAGAACCGTAGCCTCGACATTGGTGCCGCCCAGAATCTCGGTGCCTGATGCCAGCAGGCGATCCGCTATCGCCGGGTCCATATAGCGAGACATCGTCGATTTCAGACGTTTTTCGTTGCTGATATCTTCGATGATGATCATTGTGCCGATGCGCTTCTGATCGATATTGAGCAGTGACTGCACGGTAAGATTGACCGAAAGTGTCTCATCACCGACCTTCAGCGGCGCATCCACCGAAGTCTGCTGCTCGCCAGTCTCGTTTACCAGACGCAGCTTTTCGAGCACCCATTCGTTGGCACTGATAAAAAAATCGCTTGTCTTCTTGCCGATTATCTCGGCCCCAGTTACTTTGAGTATCCTTGAGCACGCCGCATTGCAGGTGGCAATACGCCCTGCGACATCGAGAGTTATCAGACCATTCGACATTGACTCGAGCATGGCCTCGTTGTAATTCTTCATCGCCTGCACATCGGCGAACAGTTTGGCGTTTTCGAGCGCAATCGAAACCTGTGCGGTGAAGGCGCGCAGACGGGCTTCGTCTTCCTGCGAAAACGGGCCGCCATGTTTGTTGAGAACCTGGGTAACGCCGATGGTGCGGCCATTCTTATTGATGACCGGTACGCACAGAATCGAGCGCGTAAAAAAGCCGGTCTTCTTATCAAACGACGGGTTGAAGCGAAGATCGGCGTAAGCATGCGGAATATTGATCGTGCGGCTCGACTTGAAAACTGCACCGGCAATACCAGCATGGCTCGGCATTCTGATCTGAGTCGACTCAAGCCCCTGCCCTACTTCTGACCAGAGTTCATCTGACTTTTCGTCATGCAGAAACAGGGTCGAGCGCTCGGCATTGAGCATGCGGGTGGCTTCGGCCATGACGTTCTGCAGCAGTGAACCCAGCTTGATATCAGAAGTCATCTCAGAAACTACATTGATAAATTCAAGCTCCTGCCGGCGAATCGTTTCCATCTGCTCGATGAACTGCAGGCTCTGCAGCGACGGCGCACCCTGTTTCATCATCTCGCTGAGCAGGCGCATGTCTTCCTTGTTGAATCTGCCCTTCTTCTTGTTGAGAATCTGGGCAACCGCCATGATCTGCCCCTTGGCCGTCTTGATCGGCACACAGAGAATGTTGCGCGTGACAAACCCCGTCTGCTCATCGATATTCCGGTTGAAACGCGAATCGGCGTAGGCATCGGGTATGATCAGTCCCTCGCCGCTCGTAAAAACATGACCGGCAATACCACTTGTACTGAGAATTCTGATCTCGCGCATGAAATTGCCCATCGCGACCCGCGAATAAAGCTCATTGGTGTTGGGATCATTCAAGAACAGCGACCCGCGTTCGGCATTGAGCCGTGAGGTTGCCGTCTCAACCAGCATTTTCAGAACGGCATCGAGCGAATCCATCGCCGAAATCCGCCGCGAAATATCGAGCAGCAGCTCAGCTTCGGCCAGGCGCTTCTTCTGATCGCGCAGCAGAGATACACTACTGACGCCGGCAGACTTCTTTGCCGGACCTTTTTTATTCGCCCCTGTTTGCATGTTCAAACTCTCCCACCGCCTGAATACGAACCACTATCAGGATTTAAGCCGATCGATAACCTCACGCATCGACTGAACCGTGGCGTGCAGCTGCGAAACTTCGTCAGCAGCCCGCAACCGTTCCTTCTGAACCGCGTTTTCTTTATCGGCGCGCGCAGCCTCGAGCTCGTCACGCAGTCTGGCCGCCATTTCCCTGAGCTGTTTGACCTCGCCGGCATAGGTGGCATGCGTCGCCTGCACTGCCGCGCTCTTCTCTGACATCAGGTTTTCGAGCTGCGAACGCAGCTCCGAAATATGCCGTTTCAACTGGTTGATCTCATCCTGATTGCTGGAAATCGCCCGCTGCACCTCCTGCTCGCGCCGGATATGCGAGCGCTCGAGCTCGTTGCGCAGTTCGCCGATGGCTTCTTTGAGCATCGCGACTTCCTGAGCAGAATCACGCCGGGCCGCCTGCACCGAGTCTGATGTCATGAGGCTCTTCTTTTCGAGTTCGCTGCGCAACTCGATAATCGTACGCTGCAGTTCGCGCACCTGCAGCTGTGCCTCATTGTTATTGACTGCCGCCTCGACCGCGCCAGATGTTTTCACGCCATTTCGCCTCTCATATACTTTTGGGCAGACTGCATTCTATCTGCCATAATGTTTGTCCTGACTTTTATGTACGATATCACCCCACCCCAGGCATGTCAATTTCACTGTCAACCACAGCTCAAATGCTTTAAAATTGCTGCGGGGGTTGCGGTATAATGAAACACAGAGCGCACGAAAATTATCTAGACTTGAAAGGAACCGCCATGGCTTCGCGAAAAGAATGCACCGTAGCCGATATGATCAGGGCCCTCGAAAAGCTGGACCCGGCTTTGCCGGTCTATGACCATTACTTCGATGAAGAAGAGAGTGCCGAAGTATGGTTCAACGTTGCAAAACCCACTCCGAAAAAGAAAACCATCTACCTGACTGCCCATAAACAGGGCAAAAACATCAAAGTACAATGGACCGACGACAAGTCTTCCGGGCAGGTAATCGAACAGAAAAAGGTCGTCATCCTCTACCCGCCGGCCAGCAATGAAATAGAATTCGGCTGATTTACTGTCGGTTGCAGAGATCGTGATAGAGGCCGCGGCGGGCGAGCAGTTCAGAGTGAGCACCGCGTTCAACGATTTCGCCATTGTCGATGACACAGATCATGTCGGCGTTGCGAATTGTAGCCAGGCGATGCGCGACGACGATGGAGGTTCTGTCGGCGAGCAGCTTCTGCAAGGCATCCTGAATGAGCAGTTCGGTCAACGTATCGACACTGGCCGTCGCCTCGTCGAGAATCAATATGCGCGGGTCGGCCAGAATGGCGCGCGCTATACAGATCAGCTGTCTCTGCCCGAGCGACAGATTGACACCGCCTTCGAGAATCTTTGTGCCATAGCCTTTGGGCAGATCGCAGATAAAGCCATGCGCATTGGCAGCGCGGGCGGCATTTTCGACTGCAGCCTGCGAAGCGCTCGGGCTCGAAAACCTGATGTTATCGGCTATCGTACCGGTAAAAAGAAAAGGATCCTGCGGTACCAGCCCCATCTGCCGCCGCAGCGAACGCTGGGTCACCTGACGGACATCGTAACCATCGATGAGCACAGCGCCCTCGCCGACATCGTAAAGTCTTGCGACCAGGCTGGCAAGCGTCGTCTTGCCGGCGCCGGTAGGGCCAACCAGTGCCACGGTCTGCCCTGGCTCGACGATCAGATTGATATCGTGCAGAATCTTGCGGTCAGCCTGATACTGAAACCCGATCTGACGGAACTCTACCTTACCGGTTATCCTCGGCATGTCGATTGCCGCCGGCTCATCATAAATCGTCGGTTTCGTGTCGAGCATTTCGAGAACTCGCTCGCCGCCAGCCATCGCCGACTGCATTGTCGTATAAATCTGTGAGAGATCCTGAATTGGCTGAAAAAAGCGGCTTACATAAGCAAGAAACGCCACCACCGTGCCGAGCGTCAATTCGCCACGTGCCACCGCAACACCACCGAGCCACAAAACCGTTGCCGTCGCCAGAATTCCAAGAAAATCGACGGTTGGCAGAAAAATAAACGATAACGACATTGCTTCGATGTTGGCATCTCGATTGGCGCGGTTGACTTCTTCAAATTTTTCCGAAGAGACACCCTCACGCGCAAACGCCTGAATTACGCGAATTCCCGAAATGTCTTCGGCCAGACCGCCAACGACCGCAGCCACCCGCTGCCGCGTCTTGCGAAAAGCCACCCGCGCGTGCCGCGAAAAGATCCAGGTTGCCAGCAGCATCAGTGGCAAGACCGCGAAAGTCGCGAGTGCCAGCGACAGGTCGAGCGAAAGCATTACCGCCACGATGCCGGCCAGCACCACGGTATCACCGATAATCGTTGCAACACCTGACGACAGCAGGTCGTTGATCACCGAAACATCGCTGATTACCCGCGAAATCGTCACTCCGACAATATGCGAATGGTGATATGACACCGGCAGGGCCTGAAGATGGGCAAACAGCTTTGCCCGCAACGAAGTCAGCACCCGCAGCCCGATCCATGACAGCAGATACTGCTGCAGCGACGTGGTCACATAGAGCGCGACGAACACTACGGCCATGAGCAGCGTTGTATAAAACAGACCGGTGCTGTCACCGCCGGCGATGTCTTCGTCGATGGCGATTTTTATAAGATAAGGCGAGGTCAGCGCCAGAACAGAACTGATCAACATCAACAACAAAGCAGCGACCATACGCGCCCGGTGTGGCTTCAAAAATCCCAGCAACCGGCGCAGTATGCGCGGATCGACGGTCTTCCCGGCCGCGTCCTGCCCGAAACTCTGCATGGCGTCGCGCGGCCCCATCGCTGACCCGGCGGAACCGAATGAAAAGCTCATAAGCCACCTGCCTTTTCCTGCTGATAATAAAGCTCGGCATACAATCCTGAGCTTTTCAGCAGTTCGTCATGCGTTCCCCGGGCCGCTACCCGGCCATGGTCGAGAATCATGATCATATCGGCCTTTTGCAGCGTGCTCAGTCTTTGCGCAATGACAAAACAGGTGCGTCCGGCCATCAGATGATCGAGAGCGAGCTGTATCTGCCGCTCCGTCGCCGTATCGACACTGGCGGTGGCATCGTCGAGAATCAGAATACGCGGATCGCGCAGCAGGGTACGCGCAATCGCCACCCTCTGTTTCTGGCCGCCAGAAAGCGTTACGCCACGTTCCCCGATCAAAGTATCGTAACCTTGCGGCATTTCACTGATAAAATCATGGGCCTGGGCCGCGCGCGCAGCCGCTATCATCTCCTGCTCGCCTGCCCCGGGCCTGCCAAACAGAATGTTTTCGCGAATCGTCGTGGCAAAAAGCGTGGTTTCCTGCAGCACGGTGCCGATCTGTTCGCGCAACGAAGCAAGAGTGACCTTTCTGATATCGATACCGTCGATCATAATGCGGCCTGCCGTCGGGTCATAAAAACGCGGAATCAGATTGATGATCGTCGACTTGCCCGAACCGGTAGTACCAAGCAAAGCCACAATTTGACCTGGCAATACCGCAAACGAAACAGCATTCAGAATACGATGGTTATGCACGTAGCCAAAAGCGACGTTTTCGAAAACCACTTCGCCTTTTACCGCGGGCAGTGGCTGTGCGCCCGGCTCATCGGCGACTTCACATGCAGTATCGAGTATCTCGAAAATTCGCTCGCCTGAAGTCATGGCCAGCGCAACCGCCGGCACGATGTTGCCCATTCGGCGAACCGGCACGGTCAGCTGCCCGAGATAGGTGGCAAAAGCGACCAGTTCGCCGGTCGTCAGCTGACCGCGCGTCACCAGATAACCGCCGTAACCTATAACTATGACCGTCGCGAAATTGGCGATCAGATCTATCTGTGGCGCGCCGAACGCCTGCAGCTGCGCTGCCAGCGCCGAAAGCGAAAACCAGCGCCGGTTTGCGCGGGCAAATCGCGTGATTTCAGCCTCTTCCTGCGCAAAGGCCTTTACGATGCGCACACCGCGTAGATTCTGTTCAAGCCGCGTTGTCAGTTTGCCGAGCTGCTTCTGAATTATCAGCGACATCGGGCGCAAGCGCCGGCCCAGACTCATGGCGCGCCATCCCAGCAGAGGCATGGTCACCATCGCCAGCAGAGCCAGCCTGGGATTGATAATAATAAGAAGAACCGCCGAACCGGTCACCAGCACCAGCCCGTCGATAATTCGCAGAAAGGCGCGGCCGGTCACGAACCTGATGCGTTCGACATCCTGAATGGCGCGCGTCAGTATCTGCCCGGTTTCGCTACGATCGTGCCATGAGAAAGACAGGCGTGACAGCTGACGATGAATCGCGTTGCGCAGGTCGCAGGCAACGTTCTGCGATGCCGTTTCGGTCCAGCACCCCTGAAAATAGGTAAAAACCGATTTAACCAGCGCCAGCAGAAGCAACCCCACTACCGCTCGGCCGATCAGAGCGCTGTCCTGCCGGGCTATTCCCTTGTCGACAATCCATCTGATAAACTGCGGAATCGCGAGCACAACAGCATTGATTGCCAGCAGAGCCACATAGGCCGCCAGCGTCGTGCGCCAGTATGGGCGCAGGCACCCCATGCATCGCCATAGGACATTAGATTTAATCACGGAAAATTATTCTTTCTGGCCAGTTGCCCACGAAATCAGCAGAATCCTAACATAAAGCTGCCAGATCTCAAAATCATAGTGCGCCGTTCAGTTGACTTGGCGCCTGTTCTGCCTTAAAATCAACCGCCATGATAAACCTAGCCAATGTAAAAGTCGCATACGGAAATCGCACTCTTTTTGAAAACGCCAATTTTCTCGTCAGACCCGGCGATAAAATCGGTCTCGTCGGCCCGAACGGAGCCGGCAAAACCACGGTTTTTCGCCTGATAACCGGTGAAGAAAAGCCTGATGAAGGCGAAGTAAACATCAACGCCGGCCTCGTCATCGGCTATTTTTCGCAGGATGTCGGCGAACTGTCGGGCCGCAGCGCGCTGGCCGAAGTGCTGGCCGGCGCCGGGCGTGTTTACGAAATCGGCCGCAAACTTCACGAAATCGAGCATCAGATGGCTGACCCAGACTGCATCATGGATGAAGCCTTCATGAACCGCTACGGCAAACTGCAGGAAGAATTCATTCACCTCAACGGCTACGAAAAGGAAACCGAAGCACAGACGATTCTCAACGGTCTCGGTATTGGCCCCGACCGCTGGGAAGACCCGGTCGAACACTTTTCCGGCGGCTGGAAAATGCGCATCGCCCTCGCGCGCATTCTGCTGCTGAACCCTGATGTGCTGCTGATCGACGAACCGACCAACCACCTCGACATCGAGTCGATTCTCTGGCTCGAAACCTGGCTGAAGGAATTCAAGGGCGCGCTGGTCATGACCAGCCACGACCGCGAATTCATGACCCGCATCTGCTCGCGCACCATCGAAGTCGCCGGCGAAACCATCACGACCTACAGCGGCGATTACGAATTTTACCTGCGCGAACGCGTGATCAGGCGCGAACAGCTGCTGGCCGCGCAGCGCCGTCAGCAGGCCATGCTGGCGAAAGAGGAAGAATTCATCGCGCGGTTCGCTGCCCGTGCCTCGCACGCTGCCCAGGTGCAGTCGCGTGTCAAAAATATCGAAAAAATCGAACGCATCGTCGTGCCGCCAGATCCCAAGGTGATCAAATTTCGTTTTGTTCCGCCCAAGCGCAGTGGCGATATCGTTGTTGAAATGAACGACCTCGCCAAGGAATGGCCGCTGCCTGATGGTCGCATGCTGCCGGTTTTTCATGGCGTCACCGGCAAGGTCATCCGCACCAACAAGATCGCGGTGACCGGTGTTAACGGCGCCGGCAAATCGACGCTGCTCAAGGTCATCAGCGAACTGACCAGCCCGACTGCCGGTTCCTGCAAGCTCGGCGCCAGCGTTCAGCTCGGCTATTTCAGCCAGTATTCGTGCGACACTCTGCGCCCGGAACGCACTATCTTCGAAGAACTGCAGGAACGCCTGCCGATGGCGAATGCCGGCACGATCAAGAACCTGCTCGGCGCTTTCCTCTTTTCGGGCGATGATTCCGAGAAAAAGGTCTCGATTCTTTCTGGTGGCGAAAAGACGCGCGTCATGCTCGCCTGCCTGCTGGCGCAACCGGTTAATTTCCTGATTCTCGACGAACCGACGAACCATCTCGACATCACCAGTCGAGAAGTATTGCTCGAAGCCCTGCAGGAATTCGACGGCACGATAATGATCGTCAGCCACGACCGTTATTTCCTGCGCCATCTGGTAAATCGGGTCTTCGAAGTCGACCACGGCCAGCTGCGCACCTACGACGGCGACTACGACTACTACCTCGCCAAATCCGCCGAACTCAGACAAAGCAGCAGCTGACAACACGACCATCGCCGTGTCTGCTTGCACTTAGTCACACATACGCATAATTTTGCCTTCATTGCGAGGAAGGCCTAAAGCCCAGCTCTAAGGCAAACCTCATGGACAAAGGACTAGCCTTTTCCAATAGTCAATAAGCGGTTCTATGTAATCAAGATTATGGAATTCCGATGAATCGTAAACTCATCCCAAATACCAGGGAAATACCTTTTCGATCACAGACTGCTTTCCGACAAAAAGCCTGCGAAATCTTCAAACATATTTTTGCCTCACACTTATACTGCTTACACATAATATTCCTGTATTTACTATTATGTGCAACCACTGATTTATCTATCGAGAAAAAGCAGAGCTTTTAGTTTGACATGGTTATCAAACTGAACCTATCATTAGAAAATGTATAATAAGTATAAAAATAACTGTTAAACTCGCTAAATGAACCCATACGATGATTGGTAGAGGATTTGATTGTGATCGACCTGCGAAACAAATTGAAGAATAATTGTTGGCGACTTCGACAATGTGCCAGAAAGCTTTTCTGT